>CABFOD010000739.1_pt1 | contig 11711 bp, 15 predicted proteins | sample 3521941 | NCBI WGS metagenome assembly CABFOD01 (sample SAMEA5312449, study PRJEB27640) | indoor metagenome | biome: indoor environment; feature: uncontrolled; material: polymer tiles stone | place: Germany | collected 2014-07-07
AACTTTTTAAATTTACTAAAGAAAATTTCGATATTGAAAATATATCAAGCTCTGCTTATGAATTAAAATATGTGAATCTCATTAGAAATTATTTAAACGAGCAATTAGAAAATCCAAATGATGAGTTTGTTAAACATATACTAAATCATGTATATGATGGGGTTAAAACTAAAGCTGTGATAGATCGTTTTAATTCCACAGTAAAACATACATTCAATCTAATGATGAAAGATAAGGTTACTGACAAGCTTAATGCAGCATTAAATAATACAGGTGCTAGCCCTAAAATTAATATAACTGAAGATGTAGAAAACAATGAAGTGAAAGAAGTAAAAACAAAAAATTTACCTGAGATTACAACTACTCCTGAAGAATTAGAGACATATGCAATTATTAAAGTTATTCTTAATGACGTTTTACCAGCTGATAGAGTGTACTACAGAGATAATCAAAGTTATTTTAATATTTTAATAGATGACAATATCAGAAAATGGATTGTTCGCGCTTATTTAGGTAAAAACAATAGTAAAATAGTATTAAATAATGATGAAAAAACTGTAATCAACATTGAAAAACCTTTCGATTTATTGAATCATCGTGAAGTAATTGTTTCGTGTGTAGAGAAATATAAGTAGATTAGGAGATATGTTATGAAAAAAATATTTATTAGCGCATTATCTTTGAGTATTCTACTCGCTGGATGTGGTCATGAAAAACAAGATAATAAAGGGATAACTAAAATAGATGAAAGCGAAGAAAAAGTAAAATATATTAGTGATGAAAAATTGAAAAAAGACGTCCAAAATTTTATTGATAAAATTACTACGGATTTTGAAAATATTATTATGGCTTCTGAAGGCGGCGGAATGAGTGATGACATACCTGGAAATATGAAGTTCTCAGTTGAACAAATGTCAAATACTCAAAAGGAAATTGATAAATATATACAAAAAAATAATCTTAAGCCTAAAGATAAAGTAAACCTCGAACATATATCGAATGGTGTATCAATGATAACTACGATGTTCGATGAAATGATTGTAGAAATGAAAAAAGCTTTAAACGGAGAAATCACCGAAGAAGAATTTCAAGAAAAACTAAAAGATATTGAAAACAATGAAAAATATACTGAAGGTGGAGAAAAAGTTGATAAAGCTCTGGAATATTTCGAAAATAAAGGCGTAAATACTAAAAAGTTATTGAACTTATTCGAAGAAGATTCAAGTATTTCTGAAAATCAGGAAGATAATCAAGCTAGTACTGAAGACGATCCAGATGGTGATGGTTATTCATCTGATTTAGTCGATACTTTCAAAGTTAATAAATCTATCGAGGTTGGACCAGCTACTTTCACTATTACAAAAGTTGAAACAGCTACTGAACCTGTAACAGAAGATAATTCTTATGACTTTGAAGGATATAAAGTTGGCGATGAAGCTCAAATGATTATTGTATATATGAAATTAAAAAATAATACCGATCAAAACGCTGATTATTATCCAGATCAAGATGAAATTGTAACTGATACGGGAGAACAAGTTGCACCTGCATCATTTAATTTGGATACAGGTCTTGTAACTGAAATGAAAGGTGCAGTTGAATCAGAAGGTAGAGTTGTTTATCTTTTGAAAAATAGTAATGTAAAAGATATTAAAAATATTACATTTATAGCTGGAGCGTACTTAGACCCAGAAACTATGGATGAAATAACTCCAGAACAAAAAATTGAGATACCTTTAGAAAAATAACCTCCACTAGCTGACCACTAGTATACTATTGGTCGGCTATTATTGTAGAAAGAGAGATGAGAATGGATATTCAACAATATATTGATGGTAGACTTAAAGAACAAATCGATTGGTATGACAAAAAAAGTACACATCATAAAAAGAGATACATGTTTTGTAAGATTATAGCTATTATCTGCACATCTGCTATCCCTATAATTGCTATAACCGACTTCTCTAACTTTAAATTTTTAGCGATATTCCTATCAAGCATCATTGGATTATCCGAATCTATTAATTGGTTAAATAATGACCATACTAATTGGATAAAATATAGAAAGACTTGCGAATCTTTAAAACATGAATTCTATGCACATAAAACTCTAACTGGTGTTTATCAAAATGAAAAATTACCGGATAAGTTATTAGTCCAAAGAGCAGAAAGTATTATTTCAGATGAAAATGTTAATTGGGCTAATATTCAAAATGATTATCAAGTTGAAAAGAAAGAGGTTATACAATGACAAAAGTATTTATTAGTTATAGAGCCGATAATGAAGGTACTCAGTATAAAAATTTACTTGTCGCATGGTCACTCAATCCACATAAAAACTTTTTTGATTTAAAGTTTGAGGATCAATCTATAGGCACATCTATAAACTCAACAGATGCTTATTATATAAAAGCTAGAATAAAAGATAAAATAAACTCATCTGATAAGATAATATGTTTAGTTGGAGAAAATACGTCATCATCCGACTGGGTGAATTGGGAATTAGAATATGCTCATAGTCTAGGAAAACCGATTGCAGCTATCAAAATTAATAATTCTTATAAAACTCCTATTAATTTATATGGTGTTAATGCTACATGGGCTAAATCCTTTACTTATGATTCAATTAAAAAAGCAATTGATGACGCTAGTTAGTCATCAATTACTTCATATGTTTTATTGAAAATATCGGGTTTAACTGGATATTGTTCACCATGAACACCAGTAACAATCCAGTCACCTTTAGTAGCTGTCATAATACCTTCTAATGTATTGATTTTCAGGGTTTTATTTGTTTGAAAAGCTTTTACTTTAACAGGTTTTTTTCTAGCAGTAACCATTTTTTTACTCACAATGAACACCTCCTGATTTATTTCATACTAATATATATGATTTTAACTTAAAAATCAATTTTTATCTAGCCGACCACTAGAACTTAGTTTCGGCTATTTTTACAACTAGAAACAGAACATATGTTCGTATTTTATGTTAGAATAGTACATACATTCTTATTAAAGGAGATAGACAGACATGAGAATCGAAGAATTAGTAAACGACATTACGGCATACATCATTGAACGGGCCGAAGATTTAAGTATTGAATCACTCGCATACATTTATAATATCCAAATAGCGTTTAATCATGTACAGAGTTGCTATATGCATAAAAATGGTCATGACATTATCTTTATTAAATTTGGTACTGAACAGGAAATGTGGCACTCATTCGCACATGAATTAGGACATTATTTCTTACATGTAGGTAATCAAAGTAAACTTCGCCCTTCTTATACTGCCATGCAGGAATATGAAGCTGATAAATTTGCCCTACTCTTTATGATGCCTGAACGATTGATTGTAGAATATAATCTATTTGATGTGGAATCGATTATGAATTATTTCAGAGTCTCACAGGAACATGCGACCAAAAGAGTTGAGATGTTAATTAATCGCGCAAAAAGTAATAAGCTTGTAGGCTTAGAGAGGGTGTAGAAGATGCATATCCAACAATTAGAGGATGGTAAGTATAAAGTTACTTTAGAAGCCCCTCGTGACCCAGTCACAGGCAAAAGACAACAGATAACACGTCGGCATAAAAGCAAACGTGAAGCGATTAAACGTGCAGAGGCTGAATATAACAAACGAATGGCGATGTTAGGTCAATATGGAGCATTAAGTAATGGTAATCCTACTTTTAGACAGGTTGCTGAAAAATTTATGGAAGAGTATAAGAAGAAAGAGAAAATCAGCACATATACAGCAAGAAAACAAAACTTGGTGAAGTTATACGATTTTTTCGATCTAATTGAAATAAAGAAGATAAATCATAAAATGTGTCAGAATGTCATCGATGAGATGATGCTAGGCGATAAAAGGATATACTCTAAGGCGTATACACAAAGCGTTAAAGGAACGTTAAATCTTATTATGGATTATGCGGTGAAGAATGGAATAATAAGCGTAAATCCTGCTTTAAATTGCAAATATCCTAAACCACTAGTAACAGTCGAAGAATTAGAAAGTACAGAGTTCTTCGAGGAATCTATTTCTAAGGACGACACACGCGCTATATTCGAGGAATTTAAGTCGGATAGATATAAATATAAGGATTCCTATGAATTCTTCCTAACGATGTATTACACAGGAATGCGACCTGGTGAAGTAATGGCATTGAAGATAAAAGACATAGATTTTGATAAGAATGAAATTCGTGTTACTAAAACACTTTTCAATCCAGATGATAAAAAGCGTGGACATAAATTGATACCACCAAAAAATAACAATAGTAGAATCGTTTCATTTTCTGATACGCTTGCTGTAGAATTAAAGAATATTATAACGAAACGTAAACAGACTAAAGAAATTTTCGGCGAACAATATATCGATGAAGACTTTTTATTCTGTGATCACTTCGGCGACCCTTATAAATCAGGAATAGTCTATAAGCGATTTAGAGTAGCCTGTGAATCAATCGGAATTGAAAATAAGAAGTTCCGACCTCATACATTCAGACACACTCATACAACCAATTTAATTGAAGCTGGAGTATCACCAAAAGATATACAAGAAAGATTAGGTCATAAAAGTATTAATACAACTTTAGGTATTTATGCGCACGTCACTCAAAAGTCACGTGATCAAGTTGTTAAGATTTTTGATGACCACATGGAAAAAGCGTTAAAATTAGATAAAGAAGAAATAGAAAATTGAAATCTGTGGTCACGATGTGGTCAAACCCCTATTTTACCCTCAAAAATAAATGCTGAATTCCTTAATTAACAAGGCGTTCAGCGTTTTCTCTACTATAATCATTTCAATTAATGTAAATCCATCATTTTTTCTGAATTGATTTTTAAAAGTTCGGGCAAAATTATTACTATGTGTTTTAATAAATTGATACATTCTTTTTCCTCCTACTGGATGCCTTCCATCATCTGGAGCATCGGTAATATAATAACTAAATACATTGCGACAATTAATAATCCCAAAACAATAAATATGATTGGCTGAATACTTTTAATCAATTTGAAAATCTTTAGTTCAAATTTTTTAAATACATACTCACTATAATATTCAAGTTCTCTGTCTAACTTCGAATTCTTCTCCCCATGTTGCATAAATTGAATCATAGACTTTTCAAACAATTGTAATTTAGATACTGCATCAGGAAGTGGTTCACCTTTAATCAATTCCTGGTTAATGCAAGCTGCAATATAACTTAACGTTTGATCATTATTTTGACCTTCTAATATTGAGATAACATTTTTCATCATGACTCCATTACTTAAAAAGAATGAAAGTTCGGCACTCACACGATAAGTAATGAATAAACGATAAAGTTGATTAATAATCGGAATTTTTTTAATGGTAGAAAGTTGATTTTTAATATTGGATTTTTTAAAAATAAGAAAATAATAAAATGTAAGAAAAATGAGAAGAAACAATGTATATATAATTATTTGCGGAAGTGTATATAGAATATTTGTAAGGATTATGAGTTCTTTACTTAAAGTCACTCCCATTGAACTATACATATTTTTAAACTGTGGGAGTACTGTATGATTAACAGTAATGATTAATGTGATAAATATTACGATAAGTACTAACGGATATTGAATTGTCTTTATAAACTGTTGTTTCAGTTTCCGTTTTGAAAGATTATATGCATAGCAATGTTTTAATGTTTCGTTAACATTACCAAATGATTCACTGAAATGAACCTGCATAACGATATGATTACTATAATTTAATAACTTCAGACAATGCGATAAAGGTTGGCCTTGTTCAAGTGCAGATAATACTAATTTCTTATCTGAAGATTTTACTTCATCATATTGAGAAAATAAAAATTTAATTGCTTCATATTGTGTAAAGCCGTTTTGTGTCATCTCACTTAAGCGAATCAAAAAATCATCTTCATATAATTTTAATTTGTTTCTATTCCAAAGCATAACGTTCATACTCCAGCTGCGTAATCTTTTCTTTGTCGTACAAAATTTGCAATTGTTCAGATAAAGGATGATAATGCTGAACCTTTCTATCATTTAAATAATCCCGTACATCGCCTTTAATCAACTGTTCAAAAATACGTGTTCGCGCTGATGTAGTATTAACTAATCGCTGATTAATGATTATTTCTACACACTGTTCAAGTTCAACTTTTGTTATTCCCATTTCCAGCAATCGATGGATAGCGCCAAGACATGTATTTGCATGAAGTGTCGACAGCACAAGATGACCACTTAAACTTGCATTGATGACATGTTTTGCAGTTTCTATATCACGGATCTCTCCTATCATAATAATATCCGGATCACAGCGAAGAATAGCCTTTATTGCATTCTGATATGTTATATTAGCTTTTCTATTCACATTGATTTGAATCATACCATGAATTCTCTGTTCAACAGGATCTTCAATCGATATAATCTGTTTATTTAAATTTTGCGCAGCATAATTTAACATTTGGTACATTAAAGTACTTTTGCCGCTTCCAGTAGGACCACTAATTAGAATTAATCCGCTTCCTTTATGCATCAAAGTTAATAATTCCTGTTCAATCGAAACATTTTGACTAAATAAAGCTGGAATTATTCGCATCACACATGCTTCCTGTCCAATCGTATGTGGTAATGTAGATGCCCTGATATTATAAAGTATTTTGTCCTTCTGATAGGTCAGTATACCGCTCTGCGCTTTATTTTTTTCAGAAACATCAAGATGTGTTATAAATTTTACATATGATAATAATTTTTCGAAGTCTTCGGTATTTAACTGATTATAGGCATACATATTACCTCCAATCCTGAATTTCATCATGACATTCTTCACTTCAGGTATAAAGTGTACATCTGAAGTTTTTTTAGCAATTGCATCATCCAATATTGTATGTAATAGTTTTTCCATAAATCCCTCCTCTACATAAATATCGGGAACTTCTTCGATTTTATTTTTTTACATTAGAATTTTTATTTCATTAATTTATTTTCTTATAAAGCGTTCGAGAGAATCCAATTATTTCCATTGAATTTACAAAATTAGAGGTTTACTTATTAAATGCTTATCTTTATAATAATAAGTGATATGAAGAGTTTGAATATAGGGGGAATAACCATATGGATAAAGTTTTTAAAACTTTAGGATTCTGGACAGCGATATTTGCGGTAATGTTCTACGTTGGCGGTATGTCAATGGTGTCATTCATTTTCGTTGCTCAAACTGGATTTTTTGTATTATTAGGTTACTTAAAATTAACTGAAAGAATGTATATGTATATTTTTGCAGCATACTTAGTAGTATGTTTCGTAGGATTCACATACTATTCAACTTTCTTATTAGAGCCAAGTTTTGGCCATCACGAATAAAACCTTCCTTTACGGAAGGTTTTTTTAATACCCATTTAAAAACGGATTGTGATCCATCTCATGTTGAATTGTAGTATATGCACCATGTCCTGGACAAATAATCATTTGCTCGTCTAGAGTCATGAGCTGTTGATCAATACTATTTAGTAATTGTTGTGTGTTCCCTTCGTATAAATCTGTACGACCGATACTTTCTTTGAATAATGTATCCCCTACTATTGCAAAGTTGTCAAAGATAAAAGATTGACTGCCTGGTGAGTGTCCCGGTGTATGACGAACATCGAGCGTAAACGAACCGATTGTTTGCTTTCCAAGTTTCATTTTTAAAGGCTTTGTCTTTGCAATAACTGGTTCTAAACCATACTGTTTAAATTTTTCAGAACCATTTTTAATTGTATCAGTTAACCAGTACTGCTCTTCTTCCGAAACATAGACCGGTACATTAAATCGCTCACATATCGCATCTACTGCCCCGATATGATCAAAATGTGTATGTGTGAGAATAACAGCGATTACTTTCTTCTCTAGTGGTAAAATAGCATCTATAATCTTTTCTGGTTCATCTCCTGGATCAAAAATCAATATTTCTGAATCATTATGTATAATATAACAATTTGTTTGTATTTGACCTAAAGGTAATTTAATTTTATCCATAAGTAGCTCCTCCTAAAAAATGTACTCGACAAAGTTATTTATTAATTATACAATATTAATGATAATAAAAGTAATTTCATGGGGGTTATGTTATGCCGTTTATTAACACAGGCGAATTATTTGAAATCTTTGGTACAAAAATTCATATTGGTGTAAATATCTTTTCACTTTTAATGTTAGCAGTATTTTTCCTATCAATCAAAGCTTTATTAAGTGCTGTTAAATCTAAAAATGTATTAGGCATTATCTTTGGCTTATTAGCTACTTTATCATTTGGATTCTTTTCACTAGCAACAATCTTCACATACGGATATCCAATTTTACATCACTAAAAATAAAACCAGGACATTCTGTCCTGGTTTTATTTTTTATTTCAGATGTTTATTTACTGCATCTATCTTTTCAATCATCTTTCGATTTTTATCTCTCCTGTCATCAATTCTAATATTTGTACATACACGATCTAACCCCTGATTAAATGGAGACTCATGTATTGCTTCAAGAGCCATGAGACATTCGTGTAGTTCTCCTTCGATCAATGTACTCATTGGTGTTAACATATAATCGATTTTGCCCTGCTGCTTTAATTCTTCTAATATTACTTGAATTTCTGCGATATACTTACTCACACTTATCGACTTACCATCCAAAGGAATTACTACTACATCAATTATCGCCATTAAACTTGCTCCTTTTTCACATATTGTTTGATCAAACCTGCAGCACCAATAATTCCAGCATCATTGCCCAAAGTCGCAGTTACAATTTTAGTACCTTGAGTTGCAGGGGTAAATGTTATTTCACGATAAACATCTTCAATATGCTGAATTAAGAAATTACCAGCTTTAGATACACCACCACCAATGATGATGTATTTAGGATTCGTTACAACACTGAATATACTCAATGCATATGCTAAATTTCTCGCAACTTTCTTTATAACATATGTCGCAAATTCATCTCCAGCTTTTGCAGCATCAAAAACCATTTTAGCCTGTAGCGTTCTATTTTTTATCGCATCTTCAATTACTGTCTGAAATTGTAGTTCGGCATAGTAATGATAAGACAGATTAACAACGCCTGTTGCACTCGCAACTGTTTCTAAACAACCTTTCTTTCCACAGTTACATTGGAATCTTTCTTTAAAATCGACCTTAAAATGACCGAGCTCCCCACCAGAACCATTGTGACCATGGACAAGTTCATTATTACTTATTATACCGCCGCCGACACCTGTACCGAGCGTCACGCATATAACATCAGGTTCATTCTGTCCGGCACCTTTAAATTTTTCTCCTAAAGTTGCTACATTAGCGTCGTTATCAACATAGACCGGTAATCCACTTAACTTTTCAAATTGTTCTTTAATATTGATCTTTCCATGCCAGTTTAAATTAATCGCACCATTAACAACACCCGTTTTAAAATCAATTGGGCCAGGAATCCCTAAACCTATACCGAGAACATCTTCCATTTTGTAATTTTTATGTTTTGCGTTAACAACAAATGAATCATAAACATTCTTCAATATGCTTTCACCGTTATTTTCAGTCTTCGTCGGAATCTCCCATTTATGTAGTATTTCTAATGTTTCATCAAGGACACCTAACTTACAGGTTGTACCTCCAATATCCGCAGCTAAAATAATCATATTTTTCCCATCTTTCTCTGGTTTAATATTAAACGTGCCTGCACAAACTGTTCATTCGTAATAATGCCAGCATCATGTAATGATTTTATCTCTTGATTCATCATTTCAATGGTATCTTTTTCATCTTTAAAATATATAATAATACCAAATTGTTTAAGTAACTGTTGTACATCGTAAAATGAATGCATTGTTTCACCTGAATTCTTTAAATTCTTTTTGAAGTTTTATATAAGAAGATATTCTATTGCGTTGAATTGCCTTGTTCAAATATTTATTAGCGCTATCATAATCATCCATTGCACGCATAGCTAATGCCATCTGATAGTTTAATTTATCGCTATCAGGAAATTTCGTTAGACCTTTTTTCCATTCAGCGATACCGTTTGATAAACTTTCCTGTTTGGTTTTCAGTAAACCATAATATACATATGTTTCGTCATTATCATAACCTTTTTGAATTGTAGTAGTAAGGATTTCCTTCGCATCCTGATCATTACCTGCAGCGATGGCCTGTGCAGCAAATTCATTATAAATATGATGTTCCTTTTCAGAAAAAATATTAAAGAGTAATAAAATTACTATAATACCTAGACCAGCACTCATCCATTTAAAATACTGCCTTTTAATTTTATATAAATGTATAAGCATTGCAATAAACAATCCACCAAATAAACCACCAAAATGGGCATAGTTATTAACATTGGCAAATAAAGAACATGCTGCGAGATAGATAATACTACCTATTAATATTTGCATAATAAATTTTTTATCAAATTTCCCACTAAAGATGATATGCGCTAATGCTGCGCCCATCAACGCACAAATTGCGCCACTGGCTCCAACAGATATAGAAGTCGTATCAAATGCAAGAGAAACTAAATTACCTATAATACCACCACAAATATAAATCAGAAGATACTGCCAATTTAGATATAAATATTCTATAATTTTACCGAGAATAAATAGCGACATCATATTAAACAATAAATGCTGAAAATCAAAATGTAGAAACATTGATGATATCACTCTGTAATAATCACCATGAACAAAATTAAAATGCGTTAACCCACCTTTTTCTACTAACGTGTCAACCTTATTTGTCATGTGCCATATATTCATGACGATAAAACTGATAATATTTATCACAATTAATAGGTATGTAAGAGGTGTGAACTTAATCATAGCAGTATCAATCGGGTTATTTTTAATCACTCTATTTTGATACCACGATACTGATTGTGGCTTAGTTTTACTCGATATCGCTTTAAAAGGTGTATTTAGTGTTTGTTTTACTGACTGAGAATCCGGACATGAAATCACTTTAATATTTAAAGGCATCTCATTCATTTGAATTTCCTGATCAATGAGTATTATTTCATAACAATCAATCGGATACGTAACTAAACTTTCAATTTCATCATGATGATCCATAATTTTCTGAACCATAAACATCGTTGATTGTGCTGTTTGTTTGTTTAATATTAACCGTTTCAATGTTTTTTTACTACGACTATACAACCATATATCATCTAAGGTATCTGAAGTTGTAATAAAATCATAATCTGTATACTTTATAAATTCATAGATGTTTTTCCATATCAACTTCTCTGTTATCATTGATTGCCCTCATTAATTATTATTCTTTTCTCAGTAATAAGCATTGAAACTGGAATATCATGTGGTTCAATTAATACTTCACCGAATTGCAGTTCAAAGATTAAACTTACTGTTTGCCCAGTATATTGACTTAAAAATTTATCAAAGTATCCCCCACCGTATCCAATACGATAACCATCTTCATTAAATACAACACCAGGAACGACAATTAGTTCCGGCTGCGCACCACTTTCCTCCTGATGATTCATTATATCTATGCCAAATGAATCCTTTACAATGTCCTTTTGTGAAGTATATCTAACAAAGTGCATTTGTTTCGTTTTATAGTCACAATATGGAACGTATACTTTTTTACCAAGACCTGCTGCATAATCTATTAACCCTCTCGTATCTAATTCATGATTCATACTCATCGTGATACCAAT
>CABFOD010000859.1_pt1 | contig 11687 bp, 8 predicted proteins | sample 3521941 | NCBI WGS metagenome assembly CABFOD01 (sample SAMEA5312449, study PRJEB27640) | indoor metagenome | biome: indoor environment; feature: uncontrolled; material: polymer tiles stone | place: Germany | collected 2014-07-07
GACTGCGTTAAATCTCTCAAAGCTTCTTCATCAAAATAATCTCTCGGTTGATACGGATTCCTTCTTAATTTTTCTAAAGGAAGTTCAACAATTTTATCATGACTATGGTTATAAGAAATCTTATCTGTTAAGGCTTGATTTCTTTCTTTCATTTCATCACCACGTTATTTATTCTCGTATGTTTCACGTAAAACATCCAAATTAGATTATAACAATTTTGAAAGATATATGCACAAAAGAAAAGTTGAGCGATAAATTGAAATATTCAGAAAAGTTGTTGACAAAAAAATATACGCATAGTATTGTGTAATATATCAACAACGAAAACAAATAAAATCACGATAAAAAGGAAAGTAAATCTTACACTGCAATCATCAGAGAGTTCCCATTTGCTGAAAGGGAACATTGAAAGAAAGATTGAAAATGGCCTTGGAGTGGTGGCATCGATATTGAGGTGTCAACGGGATCGCCCGTTATAGCGATACAGTATTAAAGTCTCTTTAGCGATGATGGCGTACTGGAATTTGTTCACCAATTTTACTGCCATTATATCTTCTTGTAAGAGACTCGTACTTATAGAGGTAATGTCAGTAATGTCATTGCGAACAAAGGTGGTACCGCGAGCTAAGCTTTCGTCCTTTACATCCGATTTATTTCGGGTTTAAAGGACGGAAGCTTTTTTTATTTTTATTTTTTAATTCATTAGGGAGGAAGGCTATTATGAAATCTACTCAACTCGCTCAAATTTCATTAACTAAAGACCATACCGGGGCAACTACAAACCCAATTTATCTTTCAACAGCCTATCAACATGAAAAATTAGGGTGTTCAACTGGCTTTGATTATACAAGAACGAAAAATCCAACTCGCTCAAACTTTGAAGAGGCATTTGCCAAACTTGAAGGTGGTAAATACTCATTTGCAACTTCAAGCGGTATGGCTAGTATCCAATTAGTTTGTAACTTATTTAAACCAAATGATGAAATCTTAGTGTCATTCGACTTATATGGCGGCACATTTAGACTATTTGAATTTTACGAAAAACAATACAACATCAAATTCAAGTACATTGATTTTTCAAATATTGATGAAGTAAACGCATCGATTAATGAACATACACGCGCATTCTTTATTGAACCCATTTCAAATCCGTTAATGTTCTCAGTAGACTTAAATCCTTTATATGAAATTGCACAAGCAAGAAATATATTAACGATTATCGATAACACATTCTTAACACCATACTTATCAACACCATTAAAAGATGGTGCTGACATCGTCTTACATTCTGCTACAAAGTACATAAGTGGTCATAATGATGTGTTAGCAGGCATTGTCACTGTATCAGATGATTACTTAGGTGAAGTACTTGGCCAATTTCATAATATGATCGGTGCAACACTCTCACCATTCGATAGTTATTTATTACTGAGAGGCTTAAAGACATTACATTTACGACTTGACCGTTCTACTGAAAATGCTCAAAAGTTAGCACAATCACTACAATCTGTTGAAAGCATTGATGAAGTTCTTTACTCAGGTCAAACCGGAATGTTAAGTATTCGTTTAAACAATGCATATAGCGTTGATAGCTTCTTACAAAATATTAAATTATGTATATTTGCTGAAAGTCTTGGCGGTACTGAAACATTTATCACATTCCCATATACACAAACACATGTAGATATGGCAGATAAAGAAAAAGATAAACGCGGTATAGATGAATATTTACTCCGTTTATCTATTGGAATAGAAGATTATGAAGATATTTACGAAGACATACTACAAGCCTTAAAAAATTCAAGAAAAGAAGGAGTGTCAATATGAGCTATTCAAAAGAAACGTCTTTAATATTGGATTCCACTAGAGGTAACGAGCACTTATCAAGCAATCAACCATTATATTATTCATCCACTTATCATCAAGAAACTTTAGGTGGCAATCAAGAATTTGACTATGCACGCAGTGGTAACCCTAATAGAAAGTTACTTGAAGAAAAGTTAGCAGATTTAGAAGGCGGTAATTACGGATTTGCATTTAGTTCAGGAATTGCTGCAATAACAGCTGTCTTCTTAACATTGAAACCTGGAGACCACGTGATTCTTCCAGATGATGTTTACGGTGGAACGTTCAGACTAACAGAGCAAATTCTTAAGAAATTCGAAATAGAATTTACAACTGTCGATCAAACAGACTTACAAAATATCAAAGAAGCTGTTCAAGAAAATACGAAACTGATCTATGTTGAAACACCTTCTAACCCACTCTTTAAAGTGACAGATATTGATGGTGTTAGCCAAATTGCACGTAAACACGACGCACTATTAGCTGTCGATAATACATTTATGACACCGTTAGGACAATCACCATTGAAACTAGGTGCTGACATCGTCGTTCATTCAGCTACAAAATTCTTAGGCGGTCACAGTGACCTCATAGCTGGCGCAGTAGTTGTGAATGATCCAGAACTTAAAAATGAAATTTATCTTATTCAGAATGGTACAGGTTCAGGATTAAGCGTTTATGATTCTTGGACACTTGCTAAACATTTAAAGACATTACCAATTAGATTTAAACAATCTGTTTATAATACAGAACAAATTTATAGATATTTAATCGATAATGAAGCAATTGAAACAGTCTATTATCCAATCACAAATGACACACATTTAAGACAAGCTAAAAATGGCGGTGCCGTGCTCGGATTCAGACTTAAAGATGAATCAAAAGCACAAGCATTTGTTGACCATCTTAATATCCCACTTGTATCTGTAAGCTTAGGTGGTGTAGAAACGATTCTTTCTCACCCAGCTACAATGAGTCACGCAGCCATCCCTGAAGAAGTGAGAGCTGAACGTGGTATCACTAACGGATTATTTAGATTGTCAGTCGGCTTAGAAGATGTCAAAGAATTGATCACAGATATCGATTGGGCATTAAAGGAGGCTACATATGAGTCTAAAAGAAGCGTTAAAGAACCAAATTTTAGTAGCTGACGGAGCAATTGGAACCATCCTCTACTCTGAAGGATTGGATACTTGTCCAGAAAGTTATAATTTGACACACCCTAACAAGATAGAACAAATTCACCGTTCTTATATTGAAGCTGGTGCAGATATTATTCAAACAAACACGTACGGTGCAAATTTTGAGAAGCTTCAAGATTTTAATTTAGAACATCGCGTAAAAGAAATTCATCGTGAAGCTGTTCAAATCGCTAAAAGAGCGAGCAACGACCATACGTTTATTCTAGGTACGGTAGGCGGTTTTCGTAATATCAAAAAGAGTAACTTATCAATTGAGGCCATTCAATATCACACAGAGATTCAAATTGAAACACTTGTTAATGAAGGTGTAGATGGTATTTTATTTGAAACATACTACGATTTAGAAGAATTACTTGCTGTCTTAAAAGATACAAAAGCAAGATACGACATTCCGATTATTGCTCAACTAACAGCTAGTAACACAAATTATTTGAGAAATGGCACACCTATACCAGATGCATTAGAAACATTAGTGAAAGCCGGTGCAGATGTCGTTGGTTTAAATTGTCATCACGGTCCATACCATATGATTAAGACATTTAAACATATTGACTTACCTGATCATGCTTACCTTTCATGTTATCCAAATGCAAGTTTGCTGGATTTAGAAGACAACGACTTGAAATACAATAACAACTCAGATTACTTTTCAGATGCAGCTAAAGAGCTCGTTAACCAAGGCGTAAGATTAATAGGTGGATGTTGTGGTACAACACCAGAACATATTAAAAAAATAAAGAATGTCGTCAAAGATTTAAAGCCTATCAAGCACAAAAATGTTATACCAATCGAAACAAAACAGTACAAAAAGCAAAATAAAGAAGAACCTAGTATTAAAGAGCTCGTTCAACAAAGACCAACCGTTATTGTTGAATTAGATACACCTAAACATTTAGATACGAATAAATTTTTCGATGGGATACAAGCTCTAGAAGATGCAGGTGTAGATGCGGTCACACTTGCTGACAATTCACTAGCGAGCGTGAGGATTTCTAACATTGCCGCAGCAAGTATCATTAAACAAAAGTATAAAATTAGACCACTCGTACACTTAGCTTGCCGTGATAGAAACTTAATCGGCTTGCAATCTCACCTAATGGGACTTTCGTTACTTGGCATTAATGACATATTAACGATTACGGGTGACCCTTCTAAAGTGGGTAACTTCCCAGGCGCAACAAGTGTATTCGACGTTAATTCTAGCGGATTAGCTGAAATCATTACACAGTTTAATCAAGGTATAAATGCCGATGGAGATACATTGAGAAGCAATACCAACTTCTCTGTTGCAGGTGCATTCAATCCAAATGTAAGACGACTAGAGCCAGCAGTCAAAAGATTAGAAAAAAAGATTGAATCTGGAATGGAATACTTTATTACACAACCGATTTATGAACCTGAAAGAGTTAAAGAAATATATGAAGCAACTAAACATATAGACGCCCCGATTTTCATTGGTATTATGCCAATTACGAATTACAATAACGCACTCTTCTTACACAACGAAGTACCTGGTATTAAACTATCAGATACAGTGCTAAACGCCTTTGAAAAAGTCAAAGACGACAGAGATGCAACAAGAGAACTCAGTATTAATTTGAGTAAACAATTGATTGATGCAGTACATCAATATTTTAATGGCCTGTACTTAGTTACACCATTTTTAAAATATGATTTAACAGTTGAATTAGCAAATTATTCAAAACTAAAAACTGGAACACAAACCAAGGAGGCAATATTATGACAATTAAAACATCAAATTTAGGATTCCCAAGACTAGGTAAGAAAAGAGAATGGAAAAAAGCCATCGAAAGTTACTGGGCTAAAAAAATAGATAAAGCCGAATTAGATCAAACGTTGCAGGATTTACACAAAGAAATTTTAACAATTCAGAAAGACCATCATGTTGATCATATCCCTACTGGTGATTTCTCACTATATGACCACGTGTTAGATACATCATTACTATTTAACATCATTCCAGAACGTTTCCAAGGACGTCCTGTAGATGACGATTTATTATTCGATATTGCACGTGGTAACAAAGATCATGTTGCAAGTGCGTTAATCAAATGGTTCAACACAAACTATCACTACATCGTACCTGAATGGGACAACGTGTCACCTCAATTAAATAACAATGTATTACTTGAGAAATTCAATTTCTCTAAAGAAGTTGGTGTAACATCTCACCCAGTTATTCTTGGTCCTGTTACATACGTAGCATTATCTAAAGGTGGAGACCAAAGTTTCGATGAAAAAGTAAGAACACTTTTACCATTATATAAAGAAGTATTCGAGCAATTAACTGAAGCTGGCGCTGAATACATCCAAGTAGATGAGCCAATTCTCGTAACAGACGGTGCAACTGATCTTCAAGATATTACAAAAGAAGCATATGAATTCTTTAACGAAGCGGCACCTACTGCGAAACTTGTCTTACAAACATATTTCGAACGCGTAGATTTAAACTTTGTTGGTCAATTACCAGTCTATGGATTCGGTTTAGACTTTGTACATGACAATGGCTTTAACTTACAACAAATCAAAGATGGCTTATTCCCTAAAGAAAAAGCTTTATTCGCTGGTATCGTTGATGGTAGAAATGTTTGGTCAACTAATATTGAAGAGAAGAAAGCTTTAATCGAAACATTACAATCTTATACAGATGAATTAGTGATTCAACCATCTTCTTCATTATTACATGTACCAGTTACTTTAGAAGAAGAAACATTAGACGACTCAGTTCGTGAAGGTTTAAGCTTTGCGACTGAAAAATTAGACGAATTATATGCTTTAAAACAATTATTTAACGAAAATGATGACACTTTATATAACGAGTTAAAAGCGCAATATGAACGCTTTGAAAGTCAATCATTCAAACAACTAGAATATGACTATGATTCAGTTAAATCAGAACGTACTACACCATTTAAAGAAAGAAAAGTCTTACAAGATCAAGTATTAAATTTACCAGACTTACCAACAACAACGATTGGATCATTCCCTCAATCAAGAGAAGTACGTAAATACCGTGCTGATTGGAAAAACAATCGTATTTCAGATGAAAAATACGAAGAATTCGTACAAAATGAAATTAAACGTTGGATTGAAATTCAAGAAGAAATTGGATTAGACGTATTAGTACACGGTGAATTTGAACGTAATGACATGGTTGAATTCTTCGGTGAAAAGCTAAACGGATTCTTAGTAACTAAGTTTGGTTGGGTTCAATCATATGGTTCTCGTGCAGTTAAGCCACCAATCATTTATGGAGATGTTAAATGGACAGCACCATTAACAGTTAAAGAGACATTATATGCTCAAAGTTTAACTGACAAACCTGTTAAAGGTATGCTTACTGGTCCAGTTACAATCTTAAACTGGTCATTCGAACGTGTGGATATCCCACGTAGCGAAGTTCAAGATCAAATCGCATTAGCAATTAATGAAGAAGTTCTAGCACTTGAAGAAGCGGGTATTAAAGTCATCCAAGTAGACGAACCTGCATTGCGCGAAGGCTTACCATTACGTTCTGAATACCATGAAGATTATTTGAATAAAGCTGTACATTCATTCAGATTATCAACTTCTTCAGTACAAGATTCAACACAAATTCATACACATATGTGCTACTCACAATTTGGTCAAATCATCCATGCGATCAAATCATTAGATGCTGATGTTATCTCTATCGAAACTTCAAGAAGTCATGGTGACTTAATCAAAGACTTTGAAGATATCACATATGACTTAGGTATTGGTTTAGGTGTATATGATATTCATAGTCCTCGTATACCTACAGAAGAAGAAATTACAGTCGCAATCGATAGAGCACTTCAAGAAATTGACCGTTCTCTATTCTGGGTAAACCCTGACTGCGGATTGAAGACAAGACAAGAAGAAGAAGTAAAACAAGCTTTAACTGTATTAGTTAATTCAGTAGAAAAATTACGTCAAGACAATACAGTTAAACAACCTAACTAATAAATGAGGTGATGTTATGTCATATCCATTATGGAACACGCTAAATCAACTGAAAGAATATAAATGGGTAGATTTAACGCATACATTTGATTCAGAATCTCCACATTTTTCAGCTTTTGAAAATGCAGAAACAAAAACATTGTATAAAGTTAAAGACGACGGTTTCTTTGCCCAATCATGGCAATTTCCTACACAATATGGCACGCATATAGATGCACCGATACATTTTGTAGAGCATAAACGATATCTACATGAACTCGGTTTACAAGAAACAGTCTTACCTTTAATCGTGTTAGATTTTTCAAAAGAAGTAGTCCAAGATTCAGATTTCAGACTAACTAAAGAACACATCCTTCAATGGGAATCTGAAAATGGACCAATTGAAAGTGGAACGTTTGTCGCATTTAGAAGTGACTGGTCAAAGAAATGGCTAGATAAAGAGCAATTTGAGAACAAAGACAAAGATGGTCATGAACATCTCCCAGGATGGTCATTAGACGCACTTAAATACTTGTTTGAAGAGAGAAAAATCAAGTCAATCGGACATGAAACATTTGATACTGATGCTTCAGTAGACATCCGTAAAAACAATGACATTGTCGGTGAACGATACGTACTTGGTTTAGATACTTTTCAAATAGAACTGTTAACCGGATTAGATGAACTACCGACACGTGGTTCAGTTATATTAGCCATTAGCCCCAAACCTAAAAATGCACCCGGATTCCCTGTCCGAGCATTTGCTATTACCCCTAAATAATAGCACTGCCATATGATATTTTTGAGCGAGTATCGTATGGCAGACTACCTTCCCTATATTAAATATATAAAAAGCACCTTTCGATGGAGATCGAAAGGTGCTTTTACTGTTTAATATTTAGATACGGGTGATCCTCCGATTTGATAATCTATTTCTATCGCATTTTCACTATTTTTACGATATAAATAATAGAAATACATAGACCATAAAATCGTCAAACCAGCTGATAACCAATAACTAAGCGATAAATCCATCCCAAATCCTATTGGTTGGCTTAATATATATGTGAATATATTCCACGTCATGAATAAAGCAGGTATTAAAGCGACATAGAAATTCTTTTTAGATAGTAATAAATACATAGCGCCTATCCATAGAGCGATAACAGCTGTTGTTTGGTTTGCCCATGAGAAGTATCTCCATAGTATTGTGAAGTCTACTCTCGTTAAAATAAAACTAATAACAAACATCGGTATCGCAATTGCGAAGCGATTCATTACTTTCTTCTGACCGAAATTAAAGTAGTCAGCCAAAATCATTCTCGCACTTCTAAATGAAGTATCACCACTTGTTATTGGTAATACAATAACACCTAATATCGCTAATGTTCCAAATACAGAACCTAATAACATAGTAGATGCCTCACTCACTACAAGCGCCGCTTCACCTTTCGCTAACACTTCTTGTAGACCACCATAGCCACCAAATAAACTCATAGCAGCTGCAGCCCAAATCATCGCAATAATACCTTCAGCAATCATCATGCCGTAAAATATTTTACGACCATTTTTCTCATTATTTGTCGTTCTAGAAATAATCGGTGATTGTGTCGCATGGAAACCAGATAAAGCACCACAAGTAATCGTAAAGAATAATAAAGGAAAAATAGGCGCCGAATCAGGATGCATATTTTTCAATGTTAGTTCAGGAATTTCTGCACCAGTCATAATTAATCGTACAAAGATGCCTACTGCAGAAATCATCAAGATGAAACCAAATATCGGATAAACTTTACCAATAATTTTGTCGATAGGTAACACTGTAGATAAGAAATAATATAAGAAAATAACAAAGACAATAATACCTAAAGCCACTCTACCATCCATTAAAGAATGTAATAGTAATGCCGGACTGGTAACAAATACCGTACCTGTTAACAATAATAGTAATAGTGTAAAGACGTTCACGAGATGTCTCATCACATTACCTAAGAACTTACCAGCTAATTCAGGTAAATGAGCACCCTTATTACGTATAGAAATCATACCTGTTAAATAATCATGAACAGCACCAGCAAATATAGACCCTAATACTATCCAAATAAACGCAACAGGTCCATATAAAGCACCCATAATCGGTCCAAATATCGGTCCAACACCTGCAATATTTAACAATTGAATCAATGAGTTCTTATTTGTCGACATCGGAACAAAATCAATATTATCCCTTTGATCATGAGCAGGCGTCGGACGTTCATCCTTAACACCAAACATTTTTTCAATATACTTGCCATATGTAAAATAACCTATAACTAATAAAACGATAGAAACTAAAAATGTAATCATTAAAATCCCCCTTTTTAAATGAAAACGTTTACATAAAAGTATAAATGAGTTTTTTACAAATAACAATAATATATCGGAAATTTACAGAAATTCTGTATGTAAACATAAAAAAAGAGTTTGGGATATAGTATATTATCCCAAACTCTATATATTATTTCTTCTTATAAACTTTAATTGTAATTTCATAGAAGTCTTTATGTTCTTCATCAATTCGCTTGATTTTAATACCCTCTTTTTCAACATTTTTAATGCTTTGCCCGAGTGTATCAAGTGCTTCTGTGATGTCTTGTTCGAATTGAAATTGTTTTGCTTTTACTTTTTCAGAGCCGCGTATTTTCTTAACGCGATCTTCTGTTTGTTTAACATTTAAGTTCTGAGATTGTATGGATGTTAAGACTTCTTGCTGCCCTTCATCATCTAAACCTAACAATGCTCTTGCATGTCTTTCTGTTATTTCACCTTTTTGTAATGAAATAATTATAGGCTCTGATAATTTTAACAGTCTTAATTTATTGGCTATAAATGATTGGCTCTTACCCATACTAACCGCTAAGTCATGTTGTGTAATGTCTTCTAAATCCAACAATTTCTTATAGGCTTCCGCTTCTTCTATAGCTGATAAATTTTCTCTTTGTATATTTTCAATCAGCGCAACGGCTGCTGTTTCTTTGTCATTTAATGGTTTAATAATAACTTCAGTTTCTGGTAAATCGTTATATTTCATTGCACGAAATCTTCGCTCACCTGCTATGATTTCATACATACCTTCTTCAATTGGACGAACAACAATAGGTTGTAATAATCCATGTTCTTTTATAGATTGTGCGAGTTCTTTAATTTTAGATTCATCGAATACTTTTCTCGGTTGATAACGGTTTGGCACTATTCTTTCTGTTGATACGACTGCCACATTACCTTCAGCTCGTGCTTCTTCTATGTGTTCTAATTCTTTGTCTTTAAGTCCAAATAATTTAGAAAAAGGCTTTTTCATCTCAATATACCTACTTTCGTTCATACATATTTCCCAGGAATTATTTTGTTAAAGGTTCTTTGTTTGGTGTTCCTGGCTTTCTTGGATACTTCTTAGGTGTTTGTCTTAATTTATCTATCGTAATGATCTGTCTCATGCTTTCTTCAAGAGGTAGCGTAAATTCATGTACTGTTTTTACTTCTCCACCTAATACAGAAATTGCAAATTGTGCATCTTCTAACTCTTCATTACCTTGTGAGCCTTTTAATGCGACAAATTGACCGCCCTTTTCCACTAAAGGTAGACATAATTCACTTAATACAGATAATCGTGCTACTGCTCTTGCAGTTACAAGATCAAAGCTTTCACGATACTGTTGTGATTTACCGAATGTTTCTGCTCTATCATGTACAAAGTTTACTTGATCTAAGTCTAATGATGCAGCTAATTCATTTAAAAATTTAATTCTTTTATTTAATGAATCTACTATTGTAATTTGCAAGTGTGGATATACGATTTTTAAAGGGATGCTCGGAAATCCAGCGCCTGCCCCTACATCACAGATCGTTTCAATTTCATTAAAATCTATATAAAAGCTTGGTGTCACTGAATCAAAGAAGTGTTTCAAGTACACTTCTTCTTTTTCAGTAACTGCTGTTAAGTTAATTTTTTCGTTCCACTCTACTAACATCTCAAAGTATGTTTCGAATTGCTTAATTTGTTTATCTGTTAATGTTATACCAGATTCTTTTAACGTATCAATAAAAGTTTGTTCATTCATGTTAGTTCACCTTCTGAATTTTACCTTGTTCAATGTACACAAGTAAAATTGAAATATCTGCAGGGTTTACACCTGAAATACGAGAAGCTTGTGCAATATCAAGTGGTTTAACTTCTTTAAGTTTTTGACGAGCTTCAGTCGCTAAACTATTGATTGCGTCATAATCGATATTTTCAGGAATTTTTTTATCTTCCATACGTTTCATTTTTTCAACTTGTGCTAATGATTTTTGGATATAACCTTCGTACTTCGTTTGAATTTCTACTTGTTCTTGTACGTCTTCATCTACTGGTGAAGTTTCTTGTAAGATTTCCATAATAGCTGCGTAATCCATTTCTGGTCTACGTAATAAATCTAAAGCTAATATGCCATCTTTAAGCGCTGTTCCACCGCGACTTTCGATAACACTTTGTGTATGTGCATTCGGTTTAATACGAATACCTCTTAATCGTTCTTGTTCAGCTGAAATTGCTTCACGTTTTTGATTAAATTTAGCGTAACGTTCTTCAGAAATCATACCAATTTCATAACCGATATCTGTCAGTCTTAAGTCTGCATTATCATGTCTTAATAATAG
>CABFOD010000960.1_pt1 | contig 11665 bp, 12 predicted proteins | sample 3521941 | NCBI WGS metagenome assembly CABFOD01 (sample SAMEA5312449, study PRJEB27640) | indoor metagenome | biome: indoor environment; feature: uncontrolled; material: polymer tiles stone | place: Germany | collected 2014-07-07
TTTATCTAACATATATCTCCAACCACTAACTTCTTGACCTAAAGTTAACGGCGTTGCATCTTGTAAGTGTGTTCTACCAATTTTAATGATATCTTTAAACGATTCTTCTTTCTCTTTAAAAGTATCTCTTAAAGTACTTAAAGCTGGTAATAATTTAGATTCAATTTCATGATACAGTGCAACATGCATAGCAGTAGGATATGTATCGTTTGAGCTTTGTGACATATTTACATGGTCATTCGGATGAACACTTTCTTCTGAACCTTTGTCTTTTAAATATTCATTTGCAACAAAGCTTACAACTTCATTCACGTTCATGTTACTTTGAGTACCACTACCGGTTTGCCAAACAACTAATGGAAAATGATCATCTAATTTTCCTTTTAAAATTTCATCAGTTGCATAGACGATTGCATCTTTCTTATCGTCAGATAATTTACCAAGATCATGGTTTGAAATTGCAGCTGCTCTTTTTAAATGCGCAAATCCATATATCACTTCGATAGGCATTTGTTCTTTACCTACTGGGAAATTTTGTTTACTTCTTTGTGTTTGCGCTTTCCAATACTTGTCACTTGGTACTTTTATTTCACCAAAAGTATCATGTTCGATTCTATAACTCATTCTTATTACGCCCCTTTATTTCTTGTATTCATCACTTTTTATTCATCTTTATTATATCTTATAAAGCCTTTGATTTAAACTCTCAGTTGTCAGAAAATTAAAATTTTCACAAAAAAGACTGTCACAATGGACAGTCTTTTAACTTTAGTCAACTTATTATAATTAAAATTCATCTAATCAGTTCAAGTTATGAGTCTTGTTCTTCTTTCTTTTCTTCATACGCTTCGTCGTTCTGTTCTGAAATTTGTTCCATTTCTTTACCTAGCTCTTTTACATCATCTAAGTCTTGAACCATTTCATTTTCTTCTTCAGGATGTTTATTCAAAAGTTTCACCTTCTTATGAAAATTGAATTGAGAAGTAAGATCTAACGTCTTCTGGCAATCCTTGTGCCGCTTCGTTATCTAATAAAACTGTGACCATTCTATGTTGTTTTAATTTTGCTGATTCAACTGAACCATTTGCTGGCTCTTCATATAACTGACTAACTGCTTTAGCTTTTTCTTTACCTGTAACAAGTACAATAACTTCTCTAGCTGGATGTATCGCTTGATTATAATCCAATCCAGTTCTACTATCTTCAGTTAAAGTAATGACATCTAACATTAATTTATTTTTCTTTTTGTCAGTGTTCACTTTATCTTTGATAAATGATTCTAGATCACTACCGACATCAGTTTTTAAAACTTGTTTTTTTGGTACACCTAATTCTGTGTAGTAATCTTCTTTACCATCAAAATCTAAAACATGAATTTGGCTAAAGTTCACTGGATTTTTCTTTACGTCATCTAATAATTCATCAAAAAATGAAGTGTTTTCTGCATCTAAGTGAATACCAACTACTGAAGTACTGTCTGAATTAAATTGTTTACGAACTACATCTGCAGCGTAACGTGCAGCGATATCTTTTGTTTCAAATACTTTAAAATTTAAAGCCATTTTGTCCACTCCTCATTTCAACTTATCTATTTTCTAAATCATAATCTTCATTCATTATCTATAATATACCCTTTTTTAAGGGTAGTTAAAACATTTAATTCTGAATCAACTACAACAAGGTCTGCTTGCTTGCCAACTTTGATTGAACCGAGTCTATCATCTACATGTAATCGTATAGCTTGATTTAAACTAGTAGTACGCCACGCTTCTTCGAGTGACACGTTTGCAAAGTCCATTAAATTTTTCAATCCTTTATTCATCAACAATATACTGCCTGCTAATGATCCAGATTTCAATCTTGCTTCATTATTTTTAACATAAACGTCTTGTCCACCGAGATCGTATTTACCTTCTGACATCCCTTTAGCTCTCATCGCATCAGTTATAATACAAAAGTTTTCATTCCCTTTTGCTAAATAAGCTAATTTAACTGCAGCTGGATGTGAATGAATACCATCGACAATCACTTCTGTTGTCAGTCGTTCATCTGTCAGAGCAGCACCGAACACACCTGGTTCTCTATGTGTAAAAGTTGTTTGTGCATTATATAAATGCGTTATATGTTTAAGACCATTTTCTACCGCTTCTTCAATGCCATTAAAATCTGTTACAGTGTGACCTGCAGAAAAAATCACTTCATTGTTTAATTGTTTGATCGTTTCTGCTGCCCCTTCTACTTCAGGAGCAATTGTTACGATTTTAATATTCCCGTTCGCTTTATCTTGAAAGTCATTGAATTTTTGAACTGAAGGTCTCGCAACAAATGCTGGATTTTGAGCGCCAACTTTATATTCAGATATAAATGGACCTTCTAAATGTACACCTAAAATTTCTGCGCGTTTTTCATCTAGCTGTTTATAATTCGCAACATTTTCTAATGCATCGCTTACCGCTTCAGCTGATTGCGTCATTGTAGTCGCAAGAAAACTTGTCGTTCCTTCTGATAACAATTTCTCTGATAATATGTTTAATGCTTCTGGTGTAGCATCCATAGCGTCTTGTCCGTAGCCACCGTGTATATGTATATCTATGAAGCCAGGTAGCAAGTGTTGCCCTTTTAAATCTACAGACTGTGCATCACCTTTATACTCGCCTTCTTGAATGTCATATATATATCCATCTCGTACTTCGATATATCCATTTTCTATTTTAGCTGTTTCAGTATACACTTGAGCATTTTTCAAAATATAATGATTCATTTCTAGGTCTCCTTAAAAATGTATTTAAATATCCCTCTAATTCGTATATAATAAAGATAACATAACATTACAAGGGGGCTAATTAAATGAACACGTTATTAATTTGTATGGTTGGTGTAGCATTTATTACTGCGATGTTAACTGCTGGTCGCGATTCTAAGGACTATGGTCTTAAAGAAGAAGATTTAAATAAAGAGCTTGAATCTCTAAAATCAAATAATTAATAACTGAGACCATTGGGCCTCAGTTTTTTTTATGATAAATTAGGATAATTTTGTTGTCTTAAAGCTTCATAAATTAATATAGCAGCCGTGTTAGATAAGTTTAATGATCTTACATTTTCATTCATCGGAATTCTTAAAGCTGTTTCTTTATATTTTTCTTTAACCCAATCAGGAAGTCCTGTCGTTTCTCTACCAAACACAAAATAATGATCTTCTTCTGTGCTACTATAATCAAATTGAGTATGCGGTTGCGTACCAAATTTCGTTAGTAAGTAATAGTTTCCGCCTTCAGTTTTTTCGAAAAATTCCTCAATGCTATCGTAATAAACAATGTTTACAAACTTCCAATAATCCAAACCTGCTCTTCTTAACATTTTATCGTCAGTACTAAATCCTAATGGTCTTATTAAATGCAAAGTAGTATCAGTTGCTGCACAACTACGTGCAATATTCCCTGTATTAGCTGGTATTTCTGGTTGATATAAAACTACATGATTTGTCATATTTTATTTTCTCCTAATCTCTAATCCTTTTATCATTTCTTCTTGTACTTCTTCTATTTCACGCTCATAGTGGGACATTATAAATGGTCTTGCTTCTTCACCTTGTATTTGACCAATTGCCCAAAATGCTGTACCTCTGATCATTGGTCTTGGGTCTGTTAGTGCGACATCTTTCAAATCAGGAATTGCACTTTCTTCATTAAAATGCGCAAGCGAAATAATTGCATTTCTTTGAATCGGTTTTTTTCCACGCCATGCACCAGCTAAATGACCATATGTGTTTTTAAACTCTTTATTAGACATTTTTAATAATGGAACTAATCTAGGTTTTAATACTTCAGGTTCCAAAATGATATCATCATGTTCTGTATTAATCCCTCTATTTCTAGGACATACTTGTTGGCATGTATCACACCCATATAATCTGTTCCCAATTTTATAGCGATATTCATCTTTTAAATAGCCTTTAGTTTGCGTTAAAAAGCTAATGCATTTTTGGCTATTAAGCTGTCCATTTCCTACTAATGCACCTGTAGGACATCTGTCTACACATATATTGCAATCACCGCAGCTGTCGATAACTGGATCATCAGGTTTAAATGGAATGCTTACTAACATTTCGCCTAAATAACTCCATGTCCCTAATTCCTCGTTAATAATAAAACCATTCTTTCCTTCAAAACCAAGTCCTGCTCTTTCTGCAACTGATCGGTCTGATAATACACCTGTATCGACCATTGATTTCACTTCTACATCTGGAACTTTTTCTTGTAAGAATAAACTGAGTTTATCTAGACGATTTCTCATAATAGTATGATAATCTTGACCCCATGAAGCTCGTGCAAACATACCTCTTCTATCACCTTTAACGCTTTTAGGTGCGCCTTTTAATTTATTAGGATAACCTACAGCAATTGCAATTATAGATCTTGCAGATGGTAAAGAGAGCTTTGGCACAGTTCTTAATTCAATATCACTTTCTTCAAAACCAGAAGCATATCCTTTTGAATGATAATCTTCTAATTTCTGTTTAAGTTCATCAAATGGATCTGCAGTTGTAAATCCAATACTATCGATACCTATAGAATGTGCGTATTCTATCACTTCTTGCTTCAATTGATCTAAATTCAAATTTATTCACCTCACTATCAAACATGCTTATATATTTTAACATATTTAAAAGAGAATTTTTGCTATAACTATTATTTGAGCAAATAAAAAAAGAGTCTGGGCCATAAATGTCCTAAACTATAATGATTTTGTAAAGTGCATGCTTGCCTGGGGTATGGCTCGAGCCTGTAGTCTCTCTCACATACTATTCCCCCAGGCGTCAGCACTTTACAAAATCAGAAATATAAAATCACCCAATCCGGAAATGATTACAACGGATTGGGTGATTTATTTTAAGTTGGGATTTATGTCCCAAACTCTTAGTATATGGATTGTGCTATTACAAAGTTGGTTTTCTTATAATGTAATAGTAGTACCTACTTTATTAGAAATTGAACTTTTCAACAATGCATGTTCAGAAGCGCCAGGGATGATTTTCACACTTTTACATCCATCTTCTATTGCTGTTATTGCCCCTGTAACTTTTGGTATCATACCACCATAAATTTCAGTCGTTTCAATATAATTGTTGATATCATTAATACTTAAATTTGATTTTACTTCATCTTTAATCAGTACCCCTGGTATATCGCTAATGAGAAATAAATCACCTTTCATTTCACTCGCAATTTTATATGCTAAACTATCTGCATTAATATTGTAACGTTGACCGCTATTTCTATCGATGCCAATAGGCGCAACCACAGGTATGCTATTCAAACAAATTTGTTCAATGGCATCTTTATTAACTGAAGAACATTCAGCAACATAACCATATTTAGAATGAAGTGGTTCAATATCAAATAAGTTCATGTCTATTCCGTTTACGCCAATAGCTATAGGAGCATGTTGATTAATTTGATAAACAACTTGAGGATTCACTTCACCTATCAATGTATTAGAAGTTTGTCGTAACACTTCATCATCCGTCACGCGTAAGCCATCTACAAATTTACTTTCTACGCCCATTTTACTAAGTTGTTTATTAATAAATGGACCACCACCGTGAACAATGATCGGGACATAATTTTCTTTTTTTAAAGTTAAAATATCTTCTATTATCGTCTGACTTAAATTGTTTAAGATACTGCCACCAATTTTAATTACTGCATACTTCACTTAAAGACCTCCTATTAAGTTCTATATAATGCATTAATTTTTACGTATTCATAAGATAAGTCGCATCCAAATGCTGTTGATTTATGTGGTGTATCGCCAATTTTTGCACAGATTTCAATCGTGTCCTGCTCCATTTTAGCTTTTAAATCTAGCTCATCAAAAGAGACATTCATTCCTTTACTGACTAATAAATGACCACATAACCACACATCTATTTCATTTGGATTAATTGTGTGATCTGCATACCCGATAGAAGTTACGATTCTACCGAAGTTAGGATCTGCACCATGAATAGCTGTCTTAACTAAACTAGAACCAACAATTGTCTTAGCAATGACGTTGTTTTGTTGTTTTGTTTTAGCACCGGTAACATTCACTTTTATTAATTTTGTTGCACCTTCACCATCTCTAGCAATGCTTTGTGCTAAATATTGGCTTACATATTGAACAGCCTTTGCAAACTTATTCCATTCTGGATGTTGCTTCGTTAAAGGTTGATTATGACTTTGTCCATTCGCTAAAAGTATAACCATATCATTTGTGCTCGTATCACCATCAACAGTTATCATATTAAAAGTTTCATCAACAGATTCTTTTAATAAACTATTTAAATCTTCAACTTCTACATTTGCATCAGTCGTCATAAATCCTAACATTGTAGCCATATTTGGATGTATCATTCCTGAACCTTTACAAGTACCACCTATAGTAATGACTTCATCATCAATAGTCACTTGTACCGCTATATGTTTAGTTTCTTTATCTGTAGTCAAAATAGACTCATTAAAGTCTTCAGAATTAGAATCATTTTGAATATCTATATTATTAACACCATATTCTATTTTTTGCATTGGTAAAAATTCACCGATTAATCCTGTTGAAGCAATTCCAATATGATGCTCAGGAATTTGTAACTTAGATGCAACCCATTTTTGAGTTTGTTTAGCGTCTTCTATACCTCTATGACCTGTACAAGCATTTGCGATTGCAGAGTTAATGACTACAGCAGATAGCTTGTTATCAACACTAATACTTTCTTCAGTTACTTGTAATGGTGCAGCTTTAAAAGCATTTTGTGTATATACCGCTGCGCAATTGGCTGGAACTGATGAAAATAGCCAACCAAAATCTTTCTTTTCTCTACGTAAGCCGACGTGGATTCCTCCTGCAACATAGCCATTGGGAGTTGCAACATCACCTTCTTCGATTACTGTCATTTCAGTGTCGATTAATTGTTTAGTTTCTTCTAACATCAAATTCCTCCATTTCTAAGGGTATACTGGTAATAAATTTAATCCTTCATTTTCGTTAAATCCATATAAAATATTCATGTTTTGTATTGCTTGACCACTTGCACCTTTTACTAAATTATCTATAACTGCTACGATAACTGCTTTATTTCTTTCTTCATCAACATAAATACCGATATCGCAAAAATTACTTCCTAATACTTCTTTAGTTTTCGGAAGTTCTCCTAATGCTCGAATACGAACAAATGGTTTTTCTTCATAGATTTTACTGTATAAATTATATAGTGCCTCTCCTGTCATATGCTCATTCAAGTCAACATAAATAGTTGCCAATATACCTCTTGTCATTGGAACAAGATGTGGCGTAAACATCACTTTTATGTCTGATCCGGAAACTTGTGATAAGTATTGCTCTATTTCTGGCGTATGTTTATGTGTACCTATTTTATATGCAGAAAAATTCTCGTTCGCTTCTCCAAAATGAGCATTTTGACTCAAACTTCTTCCTGCACCAGAAACGCCAGTCTTAGCATCAATAATGATAGATTCTTTATTTATTAAGTTGTTTTCTAAAAGCGGATGTAACGATAGTAAAATTGCAGTTGGGAAACAACCCGGATTTGCGATAACGTTAGTCGAGTTTTTATTTATATTTGACCACTCAGCTAAACTATATTCCGCTTCATCAAGAACACTTTGTTCAGCAGGCTTTTCACCGTAATATTTTTCGTACACTGCGGGGTCTTTCAACCTAAAGTCCCCAGACAAATCAATGACTTTTATTCCTCGCTTTATTAATTTAGGAATAAAATGTTTACTTACATTTGATGGCGTAGCAAAAAATATTAAATCACAATCTACTTTATCAACATCTAAACTAGAAAATGGTACATTAATATTGTCTTGTAAATGGGGGTATGTTTCCTTAATGTCATCCCCAGACTTAGAATGTGAAAACACATATTTAATTTTCACTTCTTTATGTTGATTGAGTAATCTCATTAATTCTATTGCGCCATACCCACTTCCGCCGACTATACCTATTTCTAACACGAAAACACCTCTTTTATTTTTTAGTATTACAATACTTTAGATAAAAATTGTTTCGTTCTACTATTTTGTGGATTGTCAAAAATCTGTTCAGGTGTACCTTCTTCTTGAACAATTCCTTCATCCATAAAAATGACATGATCACTCACATTTTTAGCAAAGCCCATTTCATGGGTGACAACTACCATTGTCATACCTTCTTTTGCTAAATTTTTCATAACACTTAATACTTCTCCTACAACTTCTGGATCAAGTGCTGAAGTCGGTTCGTCGAATAAAATAACTTCAGGATTCATCGCTAACGCTCTAGCAATTGCCACACGTTGTTTTTGACCTCCAGAAAGTTTAGATGGATAAACATCTGACTTATCTTCTAAGCCAACTTTTTTAAGCAATTGATGAGCTTGTTCTTCTAATTCAGCTTTATTTCCTTTTTTTAATGTCAAAGGTGTTAACGTGACATTTTCTAAAACCTTTTTATGAGGAAACAAATTAAAACCTTGGAACACCATGCCCATTTTTTGTCTTAATTGATCTAACTTAGCACCTTTAGTATTTGTTAAATCATTGTTATCAAAAATGATTTGTCCTGAAGTAGGTTCTTCTAATAAGTTCAAGCATCTTAATAGCGTACTTTTACCACTACCTGAGGGTCCAATTATTGCGACGACTTCGCCTTTTTCAATATTTAAATTTATACCTTTTAATACTTCATTTTTACCAAATGTTTTGTGTAAATCATTCACTTTAATCACTGACACTATACCTCCTTTCAGCAAAATACATCACTCTAGATAACGTAAACGTTAAAATAAAGTACAATACTGCCGCTACTAACAATGGTGTAAATGGATCGAATGATGCACCTTGAACAACTTGTGCATTAAACATTAATTCACTAACACCTATAACTGACACAATAGATGATTCTTTAATAACTGTTACAAATTCATTACCTAAAGCAGGCAGTATATTTTTAATCGCTTGAGGCATAATAACTTTTTTCATAGCTTGAGATTTATTTAATCCTAAAGATCTTGCTGCTTCCATTTGACCATTATCAACTGCATTGATTCCAGCTCTAATGATTTCTGCAATATATGCACTACAGTTAATAATGAGTGCAATAATACCGCAAATAAGCGCGGATAAATCTAAACCTAATACTGCTGTCGTACCAAAATACACTAAGAACACTTGAACTAATAATGGTGTACCTCTTATAAATTCTATATATACTGACGCAATTGTTTTTAAAATTTTACTGTTGCTTAACTTCATTAATGCAAAGAAACAACCAATAAGTGCACCAGCTACAACACCTAAGAATGATAATAAAATTGTAATGCCAACACCATGTAAGAAATACGAACCATATTTACTGAAGAATGAACCGTCATCGAACATGGCTTCTGTTGCTTTATCTTTATAATCTTTGATTAAATTATGATCACGAACGTCTTTCACACTTTTATTAACTCTTTTCATTAACTCTGGTGAATCTTTAGGTAAAGCAATAGCAGTTGTTTTATCTGCATCAGAGAATTGAACATCTGAATAAGTTAAATTAGGATTCTTCTCTAAATATGCATCTGCTACAGGACCTTCTATAATCATCCCGTCAACTTTTCCTGAATTAAGTGACATAATAACTTCAGGTACTCTTGTTAATGAACTAATCTGTGAATCTGGCATTTCAGATTTAGCTAATTCTTCTTGAGTAGTCTGCTTTTGGACACCAATCATTTTTCCTTTGAAGTCTTCAACTGTCTTTAATTTATCTTTATTTTTTTTCTGTATAATCAATCGTTGATTAACTTCCATATAATCATCTGAAAAATCTACTTCTTTTTTCCTCTCAGGAGTTGGCGCCATACCAGAAATAATCATATCAATTTTTCCGGTTTTTAAAGCACCTAATAAACTATCAAATTGCATATTCACAATTTTGAGTTTGATGTCATTATCTTTCGCGATTTTTTTGGCAAGTTCTATATCTATACCAGCATATTCACGTTTTCCATCTTTAGTGTGCTCAAATTCATAAGGTGCATAATCTGCTGATAAACCAACCCTCAACTCGCCACGTTCTTTTGCCTTATCCCATTGATCTGTTTCTGCGGCTTGTGACTGTATGGGGACTAAATATGGGATAGTAAGTAGTAAACAAATAGTTGCAATTACTACTTTTACAAATAAATTTCTTTTCAAAGTTGTTACCTCCTGGATTAATAATATTAATTATTATACGCATTTATGTAATTTTATGCAACCTGTTTTTATAAAAAAGTATGAATGGTTATTCATTCATACTTCATTAAGTATAACCTCGTTTTCACTATAACCTTGTGTAATTATATTTAATGCACTATCTAAAGCAATTTCAACCATATTTTTAACCGCTATATTAGTATAAAAAGCAATGTGTGGTGAAATTAATACATCTTCTCGATTTATCAATTCTCTCAAAACAGCATCTTCTATTTTTTTATCTGTATAATCATATGAAAAATATTCGAATTCATGCTCATATACATCTAATGCTGCACTATGTATTTTGCCGATATTCAATGCATGTAAGAGATCATTTGTATTTACAGTTGCACCTCTTGATGTATTAACTAAATATGCACCATTTTTCATAAAGCTAATAGTTTCTTCATTTATCAGATGTGTCGTTTCTTCATTAGCCGGTACATGAAGCGTTACGATATCTGCTTTTGATAAAGCCTCATGTAAACTTTGAACATACGTTATACTATCTAAAGATTGATCGTATGGATCATATCCTATAACTTTTGCACCAAACCCACTAAATAGCTGTGCAGAAACTTTTCCTATCCTTCCGACCCCTATAATAAGTACTGTCATATTTCTTAGCTCTTTTGCTATAACAGATTCATTCCATGTAAAATCTTGATTGTTAACTTTTTTATTGATTTTATTAATATTTCGAATAAGCTCTAAAGCTCTGCACACTGCAAATTCAGCGATAGCATTAGGACTATAAGAAGGTATATTAGTAATCTTAATTCCATGTTTAGAAGCTTCAGACAGATTAAACATATCAAATCCAGCAGCACGGCCAGCAATCTGTTTAATTCCTACATTTTTAAGCGCTTCATATATTCCGTCATCAAACTTAAAAAGTTGTTGTGTACTTACAGCATCAAAAGTCTTTAAAGTCTCTATATTATCTAACGTCAAATCCTCGTCAGTACACACAATTTCATGTCCATTTGATTCGCCGCAATTATAAGCAAACGCCTTTTCATCTTCTCTTACATTAAATAATTTAAAGCGCATAGCATAACTTCCTTTCAATACCTAAATTAATAATAATGATTAATTTTACATCACTTTATGAAAACAAACAATCCATTTTTCATAATATTCTTACAATTTAATCAATAGAGCCCGTGATTTTATCAAGTCATGCTCCACATGATAAATAGCAAAAAATCTTTATAATATTTCCTCACGATTTTGCAAAGTGCTAACGCTTGAGGCAAGCATGCACGAGCAAAATCGTGAGATTTTAAAACATATGACGCTATTTACTGAGAAATAGCCATATCACTCACTAAACACCGTAATCCTAATTTTACATAGATAGTCCTCACGATTTTGTAAAGTGCTGACGCCCGG
>CABFOD010001107.1_pt1 | contig 11549 bp, 15 predicted proteins | sample 3521941 | NCBI WGS metagenome assembly CABFOD01 (sample SAMEA5312449, study PRJEB27640) | indoor metagenome | biome: indoor environment; feature: uncontrolled; material: polymer tiles stone | place: Germany | collected 2014-07-07
TGTTCTTCAAGAATAATGTGATCATTAACCATTTCAGCATAAAATGTTGTCAGTTCAATTGTAGCAAAATCGTATTCATAAACTGTTGTTACTACTTTTTCACCAACATTGATTTCACATTGCATCTCTTCTATTAATTCTCTTTTTAGTGCATCTTCAGGTAATTCATTTTCTTCAATTTTTCCACCAGGGAATTCCCATAAGAGTGGAAGAGAAGTGTGCTCATTTCTTTGTGCACATAAGATTTTACCGTCTTTTTGAATAACAGCACCGACGACTTTGATATATTTTTTCATGATTTTCTCCTTAGTGTACTTTTAAATATATTCTATCATTTTGAAATTAATTGATAAAATTTTTATCTTTCTCTAAGAATAATTAAGGTAACTTTAAGGTTCTGAATACCTTTAATAATAGTATAATAAATACAAACAGAGGAGGTATTTTATGGGAACTAAAGCGAGATGGATTTCAAGTGTGATCATTGTATTAACTATAGTTGGTTTAATTGTATTATGGGAGTTGAATAAACCTGATAAACCTGATGTCTGGGGTTACTTTGGTTCTACTCCAGAATCGATGAAAGGGAAATCTTTCAATTCGATTGATGAAGCGGTTGATGCGTTTGCAAACGCATATGCAAAAGATGCGATGGTAAATCAGTATGATACATATTACAATGTGACAGATAAATTTAAAAAGCAGCACCAGATTCCTGGCGTTATTATGTTTAAAATGGCTGTAGATAATGAAAAGAATGAAATATTACATGCAGCACCGTTTTATATCAATGAAAAGGGGAACAAGTACTCTGTGATTGCTGAAGGTATTTCTGAATCTTCAGAAAGAATAAAAGAATCACCGAAATATGTTTTTTTTACTCAGCCTATCGATAATCATGTGTATGATTTTATTATTTCTAAAGAGAAGAAATATTTACCAAGAACAGATACTGTCATTAATTTAATAAACCATAAGTTATTTATCGCAATTGATTGCCACGATAGATTTCAAGAAGAAATAGAATAATAATTTTACGAATGAGTATTTTCTAAAAGTAGAGAATACTCATTTTTGTTGTCTTAAAAAACAACAACTATTGTTTAATTTGTTTGTTTTGTTTAAAATATAAACATAAAGTAAACAGAAAGGGCTTTTTATGAATAAATACGAACGATTAGATGAGATTGCAAATTTAGTTAATAAAAAAGGAACAATTCGAATAAAAGAGATTGTAGATTCTTTGAAAGTTTCAGATATGACTGTAAGGCGAGATTTAGCAGAACTTGAAGAGAAGGGTATATTAACAAAAATACATGGTGGTGCGAGGAGTAATTCTGCATTTCAATATACAGAAATGTCTCATAATGAAAAGCATACTCAGTGCGTGGAAGAGAAGAGACAAATTGCTAAAAAAGCTGCGGAACTGATAGAAGAGGGGAATACTATTTTTTTAGGTCCTGGCACGACTGTAGAGCTCTTAGCTGAAGAGATATCTAATACGAGAATAAGTATTATTACGAATTGTCTACCTGTATTTAATATATTATTCAGGAAAAAATCTGATAAGTTTAGAGTATATTTAATTGGTGGTGAGATGAGAGAACTGACTGAATCTTTTTCAGGTGATATGACTAATAGTACTTTAGAAAAGATGAGATTTAGCAAGATGTTCTTTAGTGCAAACGGTGTTAAAGGCTCTGATGTAATGACCTCTTCTCATGAAGAAGCATATACGCAGCAATTAGCGATTAAAAACTCGATTGAAAAGTATCTTCTAGTCGATTCCTCAAAGCTTGGTAAAGAAGACTTTGTTTCATTCTGCGATCTTAAGTCACTTACTGCAATTGTAATTGATGATAAAAATGTGAGTAAGGCTAAAGGATTAGAAATATTTACTGAGGTTATTATTTAGAAATATATAGTGAGTACAAAGATCAAGTATAACTTAATTGTTATACTTGATTTTTTGTTTTTTAAATAAACAAAAACAAACAAATAATGTTGATTATTTGTTTGATATGTATTATAATTTAAACATAATCAAACATGTAAACGCTTATATTGTTTAAACGAACAAAAAAACCATCGAAAGGATGAAGGAAATGAAAGTTGTATTAGGATCTGATAAAAGTGGACAAATTTTAAAGAACAAGATTCATGAGTTTTTAACAGAAAAAGGTTATGACGTTATTGATACGTCAAATGAATCACATGAAGATTTCGTAGATGCTACTTTAGCTGTTGTTTCAAAAGTGCAAGAGGATGAAAGCAATTTAGGTATTATGGTTGATGCATATGGTGCAGGTAGTTTTATGGTAGCTACAAAAGTTAAAGGTATGATTGCAGCAGAAGTATCAGATGAAAGATCAGCTTATATGACTCGTGGACATAATAATGCTCGAATGATTACTATGGGATCTGAAATTGTTGGTGATGAATTAGCAATAAATATTGTAAATGCTTTTGTAACAGGTAAATACGACGGTGGAAGACATCAAATTCGCGTAGATATGCTAAATAAAATGGCTTAATTTTAGGGAGGACTTAGAAATGAAAATTGCAATTGGTTGTGACCATATAGTAACTGATACGAAGATGGAAGTTTCGAAATTTTTAAAATCTCAAGGACATGAAGTAATTGATTGTGGCACATATGATTTTACAAGAACGCATTATCCGATTTATGGTAAGAAGGTCGGTGAAGCAGTTTCAAGTGGCGAAGCTGATTTAGGAGTATGCATTTGTGGAACAGGTGTTGGAATAAGCAATGCAGCGAATAAAGTGCCTGGCGTGCGTTCAGCATTAGTTAGAGATATGACGTCTGCTTTGTATGCTAAAGAAGAGCTGAATGCTAATGTTATAAGTTTTGGTGGAAAGATAATTGGTGAATTATTGATGTGTGACATTATCGAAGCTTTTCTTGATGCAGAATATAAACCGAACGATAAAAATAAAGTATTGATAGAAAAGATTTCTAAACTAGACACAGCTGAGAATCAGCAAAAAGATCCTGCTTTCTTTGATGAATTCCTGAAGAAGTGGGATAAGGGTGAATATCATGACTAAGGAGTATAAGTAATGATCTTGACAGTTACTCTTAATCCTTCAGTTGATATTTCTTACAAACTGAATCAACTGGAAATTGATAATGTTAATAGGACAAGTTCGGTTAGTAAAACTGCTGGTGGCAAAGGCTTAAATGTGACTAGAGTATTGTTCCAGGCAAATTCGCCAGTCATTGCAACTGGATTTAAAGGTGGGTATCTAGGAGCATTTATTGAAGATGAATTAAATGCATCACAAATTAAAAATTCTTTCTATCCTATAAAAGAAGAAACTAGAAATTGTATAGCAGTGCTACATGAAGGAAATCAAACTGAAATATTAGAAAGCGGTCCATATATTTCAACAGATGAATTACAAGGCTTTATTAAACATTTTGAAGAATTAATGGATGAAGTGCAATTAGTTGTTTTCTCTGGAAGTTTGCCTGCTGGGGTTCCGGTCAATTATTATTCAGATTTAATTAAAATTTGTAATCATAAATCAATTCCGGTTATCGCTGACACGTCAGGTATAGCATTAACAACGTTATTAGAACGATCTAATAAACCTTTTGCTATAAAGCCTAATTTAGATGAACTATCACAGATACTCGGTTATACAGTTTCAGAAGATATAACAGAAATGAAGAATGCACTTAAACATGAAATGTTTAATGGAATACAATGGATATTTGTATCGTTAGGAGCAAATGGTTCTTTAGTAAAGCATGCTGATGAATACTATAAGGTAAATATTCCTAAGATTGGAGTAGTCAATCCTGTTGGTTCAGGGGATGCAACTGTAGCTGGGTTTGCATCAGCTTATAGTAAAGATAAATCTGTCATTGAGATTATTAAAACAGCAAATACTTTTGGTATGTTGAATGCAATGGAGCAACAAACAGGTTGTATTAACATAGATAAATTTGAAGGTTTATATAAGCAAATAAAAATTATAGAGGTGTAAAACATGATAAATACTGAAAATAAGAAAAGATTTTTAGAAAAAGTTAGTGATGAAAATGGAATTATTTCTGCATTAGCTTTTGACCAACGTGGTGCTTTAAAAAGAATGATGTCAGCATTTCAGGAAGAAGATCCAACTGTTGAACAAATAGAAAATTTAAAATCATTAGTAGCTAAGGAACTAACTGAGTATGCCTCTTCAATTTTATTAGATCCTGAGTATGGATTACCTGCTTCTAAAGTAAAACATAAAGATGCAGGATTATTATTAGCCTATGAAAAAACTGGTTATGATGCTACAACGAAAGGAAGATTACCGGATTGTTTAGTTGAATGGTCTGCTAAACGTATTAAAGAACAAGGTGCAGATGCGGTTAAATTCCTACTTTACTACGATGTAGATGATGATAAATACATTAATGATCAAAAACAAGCTTATATTGAAAGAATAGGCTCTGAATGTGTAGCAGAGGATATTCCATTCTTCTTAGAAATATTAACATATGATGATAATATAGCTGATAACAGTAGTGTTGAGTTTGCTAAAGTTAAACCAAGAAAAGTAAATGAAGCAATGAAATTATTCTCAAAAGATCGCTTTAATGTTGATGTTCTAAAAGTAGAAGTTCCAGTAAATATGAATTTTGTGGAAGGATTTGCTGAGAATGAAGTTGTATATTCTAAAGAAGAAGCAGCTCAATACTTTAAAGAGCAAGAACAAGCAACTAACTTACCTTATATTTATTTAAGCGCAGGTGTTTCAGCTCAATTATTCCAGGAAACATTAAAGTTTGCAGCTGAATCTGGTGCGAAGTTTAATGGTGTACTATGCGGTAGAGCAACATGGTCTGGTGCGGTTAAAGTTTATATTGAACAAGGTGAAGAAGCCGCTAGAAAATGGTTACAATCTGAAGGATATAATAATATTAATCAATTAAACGAAGTATTAAAATCAACTGCAGCATCTTACAAAGAAAAAATATAAAAATATTGGAGGGAAATTGATATGAACAAAGAAGAAACTACAATGCTTGGATTTGAAATTGTTGCATATGCTGGGGATGCAAGGTCAAAGTTACTCGAAGCTTTAAATGCTGCTAAAAATGGAGAATTTGATAAGGCAGAACAATTAGTTGAAGAAGCAAATCAATGTATTGTTGATGCTCATAATGCTCAAACAAGCTTACTAGCTAAAGAAGCATCTGGTGAAGATATTGCATATAGTGTCACAATGATGCATGGGCAAGATCATCTAATGACTACATTATTATTAAAAGACATGATGAAGCATATGATTGAACTTTACAAAAGAGGGAGCTGAAAATAATGGATAAATTAATTGCGCAAATAGAGAAAGCAAAACCATTATTTGAAAAGCTATCACGTAATATATATTTGAGAGCGATTCGTGATGGATTTATTTCAGCTATGCCCGTAATACTATTTTCGAGTATATTTTTATTAATTGCTTATGTACCTAACGTTTTTGGATTTACATGGAGTAAAAATGCTGAAATGATATTGATGAAACCTTATCATTACACCATGGGTGTTATAGCATTATTAGTGGCAGGTACGACAGCTAAGTCATTAACAGATTCTTATAATAGAAAGCTAGATAGTACGAATCAAATTAATTTTTTATCAACAATGTTAGCAGCGATTTGTGGATTTTTATTTCTAGCGTCAGATGCTGTTAAAGTTGGAGGATTTTCAAGCGCATTTTTAGGCACAAAGGGTTTAATGACTGCTTTCTTAGCAGCATTTGTGACAGTAATTATTTATAATTTCTGTGTAAAGAGAAATATAACAATTAAAATGCCTTCAGAAGTACCACCAAATATTTCACAAGTATTTAAAGATATTTTTCCATTTTCATTTGTTATTTTAACACTATATGGATTAGATTTACTTAGCCGCGCAATCTTAAATACAAACGTTGCTGAGTCAATTGTTAAATTCTTTGCACCACTGTTCACTGCAGCAGATGGTTACGTTGGAATAACAATTATCTTTGGAGCATTTGCTTTATTCTGGTTTATTGGGATTCATGGTCCTTCAATTGTTGAACCTGCTATTGCAGCAATAACTTATGCGAATATTGAAACAAACTATCAATTATTACAAGCAGGCGAGCATGCAGATAAAATTTTAACATCTGGAACGCAAATGTTTATTGTAACAATGGGTGGTACAGGAGCAACATTAGTTGTACCATTTATGTTTATGTGGCTGACGAAATCTAAACGTAATAAAGCGATTGGTAGAGCTTCAGCAGTACCGACATTCTTTGGTGTTAACGAACCAATATTATTTGGTGCTCCTTTAGTACTGAACCCTGTGTTCTTTATACCGTTTGTATTTGCACCAATTGCAAACGTCTGGATATTCAAGTTTTTCGTAGATGTATTAGGAATGAACAGTTTCAGTGTTAACTTGCCTTGGGCAACACCAGGTCCGTTAGGGATTATAATGGGAACAGGTTTAGGTATGTGGTCATTTGTACTTGCTATCACATTAATAGTCGTGGATGTTTTAATCTACTATCCATTCCTAAAGGTTTATGACAAACAAATTTTAGAAGAAGAATTAGCTGGTGTTGATAATTCAAATAACTTAAGAGATAAAGTTAAAGAAAATTTTGATACAACAAAAGCCGATGGAATTTTAGAAAAGAATACAAATAATAAAGCAAATGTTATTAATACGGAAAATAATCTAAGTAATGATAGTGGATTAAAAGAACAAACAAATGTACTTGTATTATGTGCTGGTGGAGGGACAAGTGGTTTATTAGCAAATGCTTTAAATAAGGCTGCTCTTGAATTTGATAAACCGATTAAAGCTGCAGCAGGTAGTTATGGAGCACATATGGATATTATGAAAGAATATCAATTAGTGATTTTAGCACCACAAGTAGCATCAAATTATGAAGATATAAAAATCGATACAGATAGATTAGGTATTAAATTAGCGAAGACACAAGGTGCAGAATATATCAAATTAACTCGTGATGGTAAGGGTGCAGTTGAATTCGTTGAAGATCAATTCAAATCTTAGAGAGGAGATCTATTGTTTATGAAAAAGTTACCTGAAGATTTTATTTTTGGAGGAGCAACAGCAGCGTATCAAGCAGAAGGTGCGACAAATACTGATGGAAAAGGGAGAGTAGCTTGGGATACCTATTTGGAAGAGAATTATTGGTATACTGCTGAACCAGCAAGTGATTTTTATAATAAATATCCAATTGATTTAGAATTAAGTGAAAAATTTGGAGTAAATGGTATACGAATATCAATTGCATGGTCAAGAATTTTTCCACAAGGATACGGAGAAGTTAATGAAAAAGGCATTCAATTTTATCAAAATTTATTCGATGAGTGTTTAAAGAGAAATGTGGAACCATTTGTTACATTACATCACTTTGATACACCTGAAGTTTTGCATAAAAATGGTGATTTCCTAAATAGAGAAAATGTGAAACACTTTGTAGATTATGCTAAGTTTTGTTTCGAAACATTTACTCAAGTAAAATATTGGACTACTTTTAATGAAATAGGCCCTATTGGTGATGGACAGTATCTTGTTGGTAAGTTTCCTCCAGGCATAAAATATGATTTTGAAAAAGTATTTCAGTCACATCACAATATGATGGTAGCACATGCGAGAGCAGTTAAATTATTTAAAGATAATGGCTATGAAGGTGAGATAGGTGTCGTGCATGCCTTGCCAACAAAATATCCGTATGATCCAGAAAATCCAGAAGATGTACGTGCTGCTGAATTAGAAGATATTATTCATAATAAATTTATTCTAGATGCAACATATCTTGGTCAATATTCTGATCACACAATGGAAGGTGTCAATCACATTCTTAAAGTGAATGGTGGTAAACTGGAAATTTTAGATGAAGATTTAAAAGAACTAGATGCTGCTAAAGACTTAAATGATTTCTTAGGAATTAACTACTATATGAGTGATTGGATGAGGGGATTTGACGGCGAATCAGAAATCACTCATAATTCTAAAGGCAATAAAGGTGGATCTAAATATCAATTAAAAGGGGTAGGACAAAGAGAATTTGATATAGATGTCCCTAGAACTGATTGGGATTGGATGATTTACCCACAAGGTTTATACGATCAAATTATGCGCGTGAAAAAAGATTATCCAAACTATAAAAAAATCTATATCACTGAAAATGGATTAGGATATAAAGATGAATTTGTAGATGGAACTGTATATGATGATGCGCGAATTGATTATGTTAAAAAACATCTGGAAGTAATCGCTGATGCTATTGAAGACGGTGCTAATGTCAAAGGATATTTTATCTGGTCACTGATGGATGTATTTTCTTGGTCTAATGGATATGAAAAACGATATGGTTTATTCTATGTAGATTTTGAAACACAGGAAAGATATCCTAAAAAGAGTGCACACTGGTATAAAGAATTAGCAGATTCAAAAATGATAAAATAAAGATTCCGAAAGTTACAAATGGAGTTGTTAGGTAGGCAACTCCATTTGTCTTTTGATATATAAACATTAAACCAATAATCTATTTCCTCCTTCCTTGCTTCGTTATGATTTCGTCCATCGTCATATTAAATAGTTTACTAATATTATACAGATCAACAGCAGTAATATTACGTTCATCATTTTCTAACTTTGAGTATGTTGATAATCCGATATTTAATAGATGTGCCATTTCTTTGGATGTATAATCCAGGTTTTCTCTATGGTATTTTATCGCTTTTGCTATGTCTGCGTTATTCAATATTTTCCACCTCTTTTTTAGGTGAAATTAACAAAGAATAAAATGAAAAAGTGGTTATTTTCCAACTCGGAAAATAACCACTTTTTTATGAAAATTTATATTATAATGTAGAGTTATTGTCTTTTGAATATTGCGTTTTAATAAGATGTGTTACTAAATTATTATAAGTTTATTTGATATTCTAAAGAACAGAATTTCCAAATTAGAAATTTTTAATTTATGTATTAATTCCCATATTATGATTAATTTATCATGATACAAAGGAGGTGAATCCGTGGATTTTGAGCTTGGTCGCATACATAAGATTTTAGTAACATTAACTGATCACCCAGATACAGACTATTACGGTCACTTTAAAGAAGACGACATCATATTCATCCTACTTGAGATGGGCTTAGTGGAATTCAGGTTCAATGTCTTAATCGATGATAATGTGTTCGAAACTTTACTTAATGTTGAAGTAACTAAAAAGGGATTACTCTTTATGACTGCATATAACAATCAGATGAAATACTAAAAAAAGCGCCTATCGCTTGATAGGCACTTTCATTAATACTGTGGTTCTACTGTTACTTTATAACCGTTAATAACAAATTCAATTTTTCGATTTTCATTATTAATCGTTGGTTCTTCAGGTTTAGATACAAATGTAGAATGTGCAGCATCTAGTTCCTTTAATTCACTTTTAAGCTGAGAGATTCTACCGGTTCTTGCCATACTTGATGAACAACTGTTTGGTTTCTTCGTTTGTACCTCTACGAGTTCTGCTAATACGTCTGCTCTTGTTCTCATTATAAACACTCCTTAAATCGTTTTTACAATAAAAATAAGCTCATCTTAAAGAAAGAAGAGCTTAAGTAAGAACTTCTTATCTTTCAAGACATCATCTTGTTGGAATTAGCACAGTGCATAAGCCTGTTGCTGAGGTTTCATAGGGCCAAGTCCCTCCACCTGCTCTGAATAAGATACGAGCTATTTTTTTGTAAGTTCATTATAACATACTTTTTTTATTCAGAACCCTTCGAAATCATTTTGTAATATTTTTTGAGTCATATTTTTAAGGTAAGTTTAAGGTAAAGTACATGGATTGAGATAGTATAATTAAAAGAAAATGAGGAGATAAAAGTAATGAAATCATGTCATAAACTTTTTATTGGTGCAGCGCTTAGTATCATTGGATTTATATTCATTGGGTTTGCTTTAATTTATGATATTAAACCAGATAGTTTTCACGGACTCATTGCAGGGTTACTGCTAACAATCGGTATGCCGATGTACTTTAAGAATTTAGCAACTCATCTTGAGAACGGAAGACAGTCGTAACGATCTGAAAGAATGCTATATCTATTAATACAAAGTATAAGGAGACGAATCATGACATCAATTAAAGTTGCTGGTATCGATATTTTAAATCAAAGTGTATCACCTTTTAGGTTTATAGAGAATGATAAACGTGTAAGATTTTATGAATCTAGACTTACATACTTTAGTTATAACAAGTTACTAAAGAAAATCTCAAACAAATATGATCTGCTATACAATGGATTTGACATTAATGCACAGCATTATGGGTTAGGAAAGATTATTGATATCAAAAGGTACAATGAGTATATCGTCTATAATGAAGAATTAAAGAAGGATTTTACGCATGTTAATATTAAAGGATTACCGTTAGAAGATGCGATCAATTACGTGAGATATCATAAAAGGAAAGAAAAGATGCCATTTTTTAGTTATCTGTATAATGATAAAACATTTATTCGATTAAGTCCGTTTTTCATTGATGTTATTTCTGAAGATACAGCGCTTATTGCGTGGATCAAGCAAGAATTTAAATATGATTATGCGCATGACTTTGATGATGATGAGGTAATGACAGAAGCGGAGTGGCAGGGATAGTATTAAAATGTATTTTCGCTGAAGTATTTATATTTATAAATATTAAATTAGAAAGAGTATATAAATGAACTTTAAAAGACATATAACTATATTAAGAATCGTCATGTATAGTCTAGATACGGTTATTGCGTTATCACTATTATATTATTTGGGAAGTAAGATATTTCCTTATGAATTCAAAGCTCTCGGTGACCAATTCTATTATCTCAGTATTATTCTAATCCTTGAAACCATTATCCTAACTGCAGAGAAAGTCAAAGAAGACTTAGAGGATATACCTTTAGGAAAATGGAGAAGGTATCGAATATAAGTGATACCTCGGTATTAAGGGAATGAAAGTAATATCAAGTACATCACTGGCATATATACTACAATATTAAAAAAATTAATTGTGAGTGAAAAATATAATAATTTTTTATATCCAGGATATTTATCCAGCAGATGAAACATATAAAAAATAATCATTAATGAACTTATACCAATTGAGCAGTACACCCAAATACCTTCCAATTCAATGATACTATTTCCGTAAATATGAAATAACATCAAACCAATATACAATAAGTAATTTAGAATATTGAGTGTTATAACTTTCTTCTTCAAGTAAATCACCTCTACAAAAAATCAAAAATGCATAAAGTGATTGTCTTTAACGTTTTATGCATTTTCTATTTTTTCAAATTTATTCTTCATCATAGAAGAAGTAATAATAAATAATTAATCCTACTGGTAAAGCAAATATCGGTGTTACGATTACACCAGCAATACAAGCTGATAAAAATATATATAATAAATCTTCCATCGTCCATTTCTTTTCTAATAGGCGGTTTATAAATTCTTTTATCGTCATTAATAAT
>CABFOD010000560.1_pt1 | contig 11471 bp, 12 predicted proteins | sample 3521941 | NCBI WGS metagenome assembly CABFOD01 (sample SAMEA5312449, study PRJEB27640) | indoor metagenome | biome: indoor environment; feature: uncontrolled; material: polymer tiles stone | place: Germany | collected 2014-07-07
TTAATGTAATAAGCAATAATATATTTATACAAAAATCCCATAAATATCATATGAATAGCTTTTATAACCATGGCATAGTAAACATCAGGTTCAGGGATTTTTTCTTCATCCTTAATAAAACGTTTATAACGATCGATTGGGCCTGAAGATATAGTCGGGAAGAATGTAATAAAATCAATCAGTTTTACGGTATCTATAGACTTTATTCGGTTATCCCGAATTTCCATAATCAGCTGAATACTTTTAAATGCAATATATGAAATTCCTAAAAACCCGATAAACTCAATTAACTTGTTATCATGTATCGTTATTTGGAAATCTCCTAACCAACTACTTTGTAATACTTTCACAATCATTAAAGGCAATATGGATAGAAAAATAGCAATAGTATAATTTCTAAAATTATTTATTTTCTTTGATATTGAAATGTACATTCTAATTAATCCAACTTGATAGCAAACATATAAAGTAAAGAAAATAAGTTGATAACTTAAATATTTATTATTAAATAAGTTTTTACTGTCATCTGAAAAAATGAGCACAAGCATAACGATCGTAATAATGCGATTATAGACAAGGCTCCTCTTCCCGATTAATCCTAATACGATGACTGGTAACATTAAGATTAAACAAATATAAAAGTAGGTAAAATCACCATATGGAATCATGATTTTAACCCCTCTGACACTTTATTTCTATCTAACTTACCATTAGCAGTTAATGGCAAGTCGTCTACAAAGCTGAAATTTCTAGGAATCATGTACTCAGGTAAATGAATTTTTAATTCATGCTTCAAATGCATGATCATCTCGTTTACATCTTCTATTTTTGGATTCGCGGGTATAACAGTAGCATGTAAATACTGAACTTTCTCGCCTTTTTTAATCGGTGTAATAACTGCTTGTAGCACTTCTGGCAATTGTTCCAACACCAGTTCAATTTCTTCAAGTTCCATACGATAGCCATTAATTTTTATTTGAAAATCAATTCTTCCTTGAATGAACCAATAACCATCATGAAATTCCGCCTTATCTCCAGTAAAATAGTTTAATTTACCATCAATATTTTTAAATACTTTATTATGTTTTTCCTCATCTTTTAAGTATCCTTGACTCACACTTTTACCTATAATCACAAGTTCTCCGTTATCCGTTAATTTTAATTGTGAATTTGGACGTACAGAACCTATTGGTAAAGGGTTGAATTGATTAAGAATATCTTGCGTAATTTGAATACTTGTCACCGCTACTGTTGCTTCAGTAGGACCATATGTATTATATATTGTTGAATCTTCAAATAGATTTAATAATTTCTGTGCCGTTTTGTGACTCAGCACCTCTCCACAGAAGAAAAACTGCTTTAATTTAGGATGACATGCTTGATTAAATTCTGGTAACAACAGACACATTTCTAAAAACGATGGTGTCGATACCCAAGTTTCAACATCTTTGTTGTTTAACAAGTCATATAACTGTTTAGGCTTTTCAATCATTTTTTTATCAACAAGTTGTAACGTTCCACCTGTCATCAAACAAGGATAAATAGACATCACTGACAAATCAAAAGAAAATGGCGCTTGATTCAGCCACATACTATAGTTGCCAAGCTTATTTAACTGCAACATCCAGTTGGTAAAATCCATTAAACTTTCATAACTAATTTGCACACCTTTAGGTAAGCCAGTTGACCCAGATGTAAAAATGGTATAAACAGTATCCTTGTCCTTTATTCTATTCATTCCATCTATATTTATTTGAGCTTTAATACATTCTTCAATCGTAATTTGTTTAATTTGTATATTTTTCAATAAATTTCCAGTTGTATTAAAAATAAAAGAAGGCTCTACCTTCTCAATGATATGTTCTATTCTTTCTAAAGGAATCGATATATCTATTGGAACATATCCAATGCCTGCTTTCATACTCGCAATCATACCTACAATCATATAAGGTGACATGTGACCATATAGCACAATAGGCTTTTCAGAGTCTTTGATCAACGTAGCTAATTTACTTGAATAAAGATTCAGTTCACGATAAGTCATTTCTTCATCTCTATAGTTGATAGCAACTGTATCACTATGCCACTCATCCATAAATGTTATTTGCTCTAAGATATCCCTCATATATGCTCTCCTTTTTTAAAATTCATTGTATATAAAATCGTTACTTGCACTTCCACCAGCATAAATCCAAAATAAAACAATCATGATTAAGAAATAGAAAATAGTTAATCCAATAATTTTGCAGTTCTCAGAAAGTAATATCTCCCTAATTTTTTCCATCGTTAATCTACTTATAATTTTATTTTGTAATTATTCTATTTTCATATTATATTCTATGCGCAACTAGATATCAACGAAAATATGTAAAATATTAGCATATTATGGAAATTAAAAGGAATATCGATATTTTTATACATATAAAAATACAAGCAATATGACGCAAAAAAAGACTGCCGACAAGTTCACTTTAAGTAACTTTGTTAGCAGTCTGAAATAATCATTAAGATTATTGTTGTCTCAGTTAATGAGATTAAACTTTTACTTCATATTGTATTATTTCTTCACCGGTGTAACTGGCGCGTTACCTTCTATAATATGTTTTGCATTATCTACACATAGTTGCACCATGTTATCTCGTGTGTTTATTGAACTACTACCTATATGAGGTACTACGATTACTTGATCCATTTTTAAGAACGGATGATCCATAGATATAGGTTCATTTTCTACGACATCTAATGCAGCACCGAGAATTTCTTTTTGTTCTATTGCTTCTATTAAATCTGATTCTACAATATGTCCACCTCGCCCGATGTTAATCAATATTGCAGAATCCTTCATTTTTTTAAAAGTTTCTTTATTAAATATACCTTTTGTTTCAGGTGTTAAAGGCGCAGTACACACTACGAAATCACTTTCTTCTAACAATTGATCCATCGTTCTATATTCAACGTTCAACTGTTTTTCAGCATCTTCTTTTTTGGAGCGGTTATGGTATAAAACTTTGCAATTAAATCCTTTTAATCGTCTTGCAAATGCTTCTCCAATTGCACCCATGCCATATATACCGACTGTAGATCCATGAACATCTTTACCTGCTAATAAGTAAGGGCCCCAACTTTTCCATTCACCATTTTCTACATATTCAACCGCTTCTACGATTCTTCTAGCTGCAGTTAACATTAACGCAAATCCTAGTTCTGCTGTTGTTTCTGTTAATACTTCTGGCGTATTAGTTACAACAACACCTTTGTTATGAGCAAGTTCAATGTCAATATTATCAAATCCAACTGCTAAGTTAACGACCCCTTTAATTTTTGGAGCTGATTCAAAGAAGGTCTCATCGATTTTCTCACTTAATGTTGTAATAACAATTGTTGCGTCTTTAGATCGTTTTAAAAATTCTTCTCTTGGCATAGGTTCTAATTCACTATTCCAAACATCTACTTCCGAAAATTGTTCGATTTGTTGTATGAATTTATCTGGTAATTGTCTTGCAACTAATACTTTTTCAGTCATGTTCCCATCTCCTTATTTAGCTTACTTAATCACTTCAAATAAGTTTTTAACACTATAAGTAGGTAATACCTCTTTCTTGTTAATTTCTTCTAAAGATGTAACGCCTGTTTGAACGTGTAAAGTATCAATACCACTATTAATACCGGCTAAAATATCTGTATCATATAAATCACCGATCATCACACATTCTTCTTTTGAAAGACCAATTTTTTCAATAGCTTGTTCCATAATGATTGTCTCAGGTTTTCCTATAAAGATCGGTGTTTGTCCTGTAGAGACACTTACAACACTTGTTAATGAACCATTACCAGGTAAGAACCCTCTTTCATTAGGAATTGAAACATCTTTATTTGTTGAAATAAATTTAGCGCCATTTCGGACAGCTAAACATGCAACTGATAATTTTTCATAAGAAATATTAACATCTAGTCCCATTACAACATAATCAACATGTTCATCTTCTTTAATGACTAAACCGGCCTCACTTAAAGAGGTATTCAAGCCACTTCCACCAACCATATATACAGAAGCACCTGGTGATGTTTCACTTATATAACCAGCAGTCGCCATAGCTGATGTAATGACATGTTCACTTGAAGTATTAAATCCCATGTTATTTAATTTTTCTGCTACTTCTGCAGGTGTTTTTGAAGAATTATTCGTAACGAATAAATAATCTTTATGATGTTCATTTAAATATTCAATGAATTCAATAGCACCTTCAATTATCTCTGAACCTTTATACATCGTTCCATCTATATCTATTAAATAACCTTTATAGTCTTTCATTTTTATCTCCTTCGCCAAATGCTGTAACTGGTACATTTTCATTTTCTAAAAAATGTTTCGTATCCTGAATCGCTTGCTTATAAAATGGATTTGCTATTTCAAAAGTTTTTCTTAATTCATCATGATTGATATTTTCATAATTACGAATTAATTCTTTTCTATAGTCTATAGAATTTCTTACAGCTTCTGCAGTTGAAGGCTGAAATACTTTCTCAAGCTCCATAATATCTATAACATCTTTGTAATTTCCTGGATCTCTTAAAATAAATGCATCAATAATCAAATTCCCAATATCTACTACCGATTCAATCATCATATGTGCGATTCTTTCTAAAGCATATGGAGAATTCTTCTCAATTTCAAAATCAACTGTTAATTTTTCTAAATAATTTAATTTTAAATTTAATGTTTTGCTATCTACGAAATACATGTAGAAAACCTCCTATTCATATATCATAATATCATAATTTTGAATTATACGGCATTGCTCTGTATACTATACAATTAAAGAAAGCTTTAAAATAAAGGAGTAACTACTTATGATAGAAATGTTTTTATATGATGAAGAAGACGAAGCAAAAATAAAATTTGTTGGTTTTGTAGGTGAGCATAGTAGATATGATCTAACACTTATCTATACAGACAGACATTACGGTAAAACAATGGTACTGAATACGCAAAATAATACTTTTGGAATCATTGGTAGAGATGACTTAGAAGAAGACGGATACATTAGTCACATCTTAGGTCTTTCTCCAGAAGAAGGAGAAGAAGTTACTGAATATTTAAATGATGTTATTGATATTTAAAATGTACGCTATCTTTATTATAAATACGAAAAGAGCCCGGATTTTTCCGGGCTCTTTTTTATAAATAATCTTTTAAAGTATTTTTAGATGTTTGCTGTTCTTCAACGATTTCTTCTTCGACTGTTTCTACTTCTTCGTTTTCTTGTTGTTTGTGTTGCTCTTGTTTACTATTTTGTTGTATTGTAGGTTCAATTTTCACATCATCTAATTTATTATCTTCGTCTACAAAATGTGCGTCTTCAGCTGTTAATCTAGTTATTTCTGCTTTAGTTAAGCGTCTTAACACAAAATATTTACATCCAAAGTTGCAGTACTCGAGTAAATAATCTTGAATAGCTGAAAATCGCTTATTTGAGTCGCTTTTTTTATTAGAATCATAATAAAAACCTTTTAAACGAAGTTGATCATAGCCAAAATCGCCAACAATAAAATCATATTTATCTAGAATTTCAGAATAACGTGATGTAAATTGCTCTTCATTGAATGATTGTTGATCATCTTTAATTACTTCAAAATAGTTATGGTCTATTTTAGTTAACATTCAATCACCTTATTAATTATTAAGTGCCTGCTCACCTAGTTTATGTTTTTGTTTAGCTGCTTCATTAACTTGTTCGTCAGCGTGATAAGAACTACGTACCATTGGTCCTGCTTGGCAATGTTTGAAGCCTTTTTCCATAGCGACTTTTCTTAATTTACCAAACTCTAACGGCGTATAATATTTTTGAACATTTAAATGTTTACGAGATGGTTGTAAATATTGTCCAATCGTCATAATATCAACATCATTTGCACGTAAATCATCCATTGTTTCGTATATTTCTTCAACAGTTTCGCCTAAACCTACCATCAAACTTGATTTTGTAGGGATGTCTGGATACATTTCTTTAGAGCGTCTTAAGAATTCTAACGTACGGTCATATTTTGCACGTGCTCTAACTCTTGGTGTTAATCGTCTAACTGTTTCGATATTATGGTTTAAAATATCTGGTTTAGAATCCATCAAAGTTTCTAACGCTTCATAGCTACCACCCATATCTGAAGGCAAGATTTCTATAGATGTATATGGATTCAATTCTCTTACTTTACGAACAGTTTCAGCATAAACATTTGAACCAGCATCTTTCAAGTCATCTCTCGCAACAGCCGTAATGACTACGTGTTTTAAGTTCATTAATTGAACTGATTCTGCAACACGTTGTGGTTCGTCTAAGTCTAGTTCATTTGGCAGACCTGTTTTAACTGCACAGAAACGACACGCTCTTGTACACACTGCGCCCAAAATCATAAATGTAGCAGTACGTCTCTCTCCCCAACATTCGTGAATATTTGGACATTTTGCTTCTTCACATACAGTATGAAGATTCTTTTCACGCATCATTTTCTTTAAGCCAGTGTAGTTCTTATTAGTATTTAACTTTATTTTTAACCAGTCTGGTTTACGTAATATTTCTTCATTTTTAGTAGCCATATACGCGAACACCCCTCTATAATTAATTTTCATCTTCGTTCATTATAACCAAAATACGTATAAATTTAAATGCTCCTTACACTTTCTTTTCACTTTGTAATAACTTTTGTTCGAAAATATTTCTTAAAAATTGAGGCATGATATAATTTATATTCATTTCTTTTAAAATCGGGAAATATCTACCAAAAGTATACATGTCAATTGTCCCTAACTTATATTGTTCGTGATCTTGAACTTCCTCACCTTTAACAAAACATTGACCTGTAGATTCAATATAACCGATATTTTTAAAGACATATCCGCCAAAAATATCTCCTCTAAACCCAAAACCGATCGCAACTTCATCCATATAGGACTGTTCCATCGCTTTATAAATAATTTGTTTAAGTTCTACACCTCTTAAATTAATCGAAACTGTATTAATTGGATGAGGTAACATTTGATGTACATCATATTCGGTTAATTCGTTTCCAGCTATACCTTTAACAATTAACCCTGCATTGATGATAGCACAATCTGCCTCTGTAAACTCTAAAACACTTTCACAAAGTAAATCTGTTGTATAGCTAGCACTATTTAAACGTCGTGGTAAAGATATCTCTCTACTTAGAATTGGCTTGTTTAAGAGTGCCCTACCTTTTTCTTCATAATTATTAGTGACTTCTTCTAATAAAGTTGTATCGAGAATACGAGCTTCTTTATGAATAACTTTATGATGTTCAATCTCTAAATCGACTTGTCCAACATAGTGCCCGTATTTACCAGCAGCAGCCATCAGCACACCGTTTTTTTCTTCACCATGTTCAAAATAATGATGCGTGTGTGCTCCGAAAATAACATCAATTTCTGGACATTCTTGGCATAATTGCTCATCAAAAAAGATTCCAACGTGGCTCAGAACAAGCAATACATCATAGTCTTCTTTAACTTGAGCAATTTCATTTTTTAATGCAAGTAATGGGGATGTCACTTTCCAGTCTAACGTTTCATAAATATGGTTAAATGGTGCTGTAAGACCTATCATACACACTTTTATACCATTCACATCTTTAACGACGTGAGATGTTAAATGGTTAGGTAAATTGCCTTCAAGATCAAATAAATTACAACACGTTACATCAAACTGAGCATCATCATACAAGTGATTAAGTGCATCATGAGAAATTGTCATACCTTCATTGTTACCTATCGTGACAACATCAACATTGCTATCATTTAATATTTTAACATTTTCAGTACCTTGTGACGCTTCTGTTAATGGATGAAACAAATCTATATGGTCACCTATATCAATATATAAGGAATCTTGTTGAAGTTTGCTTCTTTCATTTTTAATATATTGAGATATTTTTGCATATGTATTTAAATGGCTATGAATATCATTCGTATGAAATATTGTGAGTTTCACAAATTCAACTCCTTATAAAACACTTTTTATAATCAAATATATACCTAAGATTAACATTGTAATCCTTAAAATTAAAACAACTGTATCTGATTTCATTCTACTATTAATTCTGACACCAATTTTCGCACCAAAGTAACTTGATATAATCAGTACAATTGCATGTACCCATAAAACATTACCTTGTAAAACGTGACTTACAGAACTCGATAGACTAGAGAAGAAAATCATCATCATACTTGTGCCTACTGCAACGTGGGGTGGGAATTTAAATACGATAATCATCAATGGTGTCATTAAGGCGCCACCACCTATTCCAAATAGCCCTGTCGTAATACCTACAATAAAAGCTGATACTACCGCAGCGACTGGCGGTATTCCATATTTATGCTCTTTCCCATATCTATCTGTAAATGATTTTAAATACTTTTCTTGTTGGAAATATTTAATTGGTTTCACATGGTTACGAATCATTAAAATAATAGAAATGAGAATAAGAAAAATCCCAAAATATAAATTAAATGAATTTAACGTGAAATACTTACTCAAATATGCACCAACTAAAGCACCAGGAATAATACCTATTAAGAATATCAATCCATTTTTTACATCAACTTGCTTCGTTTTCAAATAGCCCAGTGTAGCTGTCAGACCAGTCGTAATTAAGATCACTGATGATGTACCTATTGCTCTTTGTGGGGTCATACCTGACAATAAATCGTGATCAATTCCAAAGTATACAAGTGATGGCACGATAATTATACCGCCACCTATTCCTACTAATGCACCTATGATTGCAGATAACACACCAATAATTACTAACACTAAATATGCCACTTCTGTCACCTCTAAAATAATTTAAGTTGTTTAGGCGCTAAACCTTCATATCTTATATCTAATAATTTTTGGTAAGTTTTGGCATTATGTGCAGCGTGACCACCTGAATTATTATTAAATACTACATAAATATCCTTTGCTTTCTGGTTTAATATTTTCACTTTATGAGTCAATTCTTTTAATTCATCTTCATTATAATCATATAAATATCTCACGTCACGCCACTCTTGATCTGTCATATCTTTTTTAGTCCAACCATTAACATTTCTGCCATGGTAACGAACAAAAGCGACATCATGTGTAATACGATTAATAAGTGGAATAGAGCCTTCTCCACTTTGAGGTTCATCACAAATACTATGAATAAATTTCATTTCAGTTAAAAATTCCAATGTATACTCTTTTACATCATCTCTAAACCAAGAACGATTACGAAATTCAATGCATACATCAAAATCTTTTAATTGCTCACGAACATATCGCAAATAATTAATATTTTGGGGTTGCAAATCAAACCAAGGTGGAAACTGAACGAGAATCATCGCTAACTTACCTGCCGCTTTCAAAGGTGCCATAGAATCTTTAAATAAATTAAATAACTCTACCTTACCCTCAGCAAAATCAGTAACTTCAGCATGACCAGTTAAAGCTTGATGAATTTTAACTACAAACTTAAAATTCTCAGGCGTTTCACGAATCCACTTTTCAATATTTCTTTGAGGTTGAATCGCATAATAAGTCGCATCCAATTCTACAATAGGAAAATGAGCAGCATATGCCTTTAATTTGTCTTTTTTATTAGAAAGATCCTCGTATAAACTATCATGATCTCCCCATCCAGTTAGGCCAATTTTTATCATATCTTATCACCACATTTATCATACCATACAGAGTATTTATAGTTCAGTTTGTTTGATTAAATTTATGTAATTTCTAACTCTCTTATCATCCTAACTTTACAAATTGGAATACGACTATTCATCTACAAAAAAAGTTTTGATAATGATTGATATAAATTTTTCTACCACAACAATTTATAAAAACTATAATTTACCAACAAAATCCCCGCTATCTTTTTGTTGATAGCGGGGATTTTATGTTATATTGAAAGGTGTTAAGGATACCTTACATAATTTTATTAAATGATGGCCGTCATTGGATAATGTTTATGTCTAAGGTATTTTTTTCTGTTTTATTTTCCATTTTTACATCTCCTATTTCAATTTTAATACTTGTCCGATTTGTATCACATCTGATGTCAATCCGTTTAATTTTTTTAATGTTGCAACTGTTACCCCTGTTTTTTGGCTAATGCCCCACAGTGTATCTCCGTTAACAACTGTATATGTTGATGGGTTAGTTCCGATTGCTGCACCGTGTATTGCTTCTGCTAATGATTTTGTATATGCATTCAGATTATTTTTAATCGTGTTCATATCTTTAGTTGACGTAATAAATCCTAATTCTACAAGTCTATAATTGATATATTCTGCTTTTGCTACGTTGCAATGTAACAAATCACTTCTTTCTGTGATACCTCTTATCGTGCCAACGTGCTTTTGTACGGCTGCTTGCAATGCTTTGTCAATATTATCTGCTGCTAATCCACTAGGTATAATAACGTGCCCTCCTGTTGCTGATGCCGATGCAGAATCTAAATGAAATTCCACAACGATTTCATACCCTTGTGATTTAACCCAATACAAACCATAATCAGTCGTGTTACCTATTTGTTGTCCGTATGCTGTATCTTGATACATATCTTGATCTTTACCATAAACTGCAACTGTGTTTCCTGCTTGTTTTAAATAGTTAGCTACTCTATCTACAATATTAGCTCTAATAAAATCTCTTTCATTTGTTCCATTTCCAACTGCACCTGGATCATTATATCCATGCCCTGCTACGATCATAATTTTTCTACTCATTTGAACTGCTCCTTTATTTTTAGATTGATCTAACTTTTCGTTTAATTTTGTAATATCATAATTTTCTATCGGCATACCACTGCACACTCTTGTGACTTCGTTTGTAATATTTTCTCCTTTTTTGCGCAATTGAATATGCAAATGTTCACTCATTGGATTGTCATCATAATTCGTATTACCTTGTAAACCAATCATATCTCCTTGAATGACTTTATCTCCTTTTGAAAATTCCAAAGAATCTCTCATCATGTGTCCATATATCCAATCGTTACCATTGCTATCTCGAATTTCCATCGTTCCACCAAAATTACCAAATGGTTCACTAAGTATAACTGTCCCACTTGTAACTGCTGGAATATTATTTGTCTTGTTATTAAATACATCAAAAGCTCTATGATAGCCACTGCAATATGCATCGTAATTGATACCGTCTTCCGTATAATTTCTATATCCGTATTGTTTCGGATATTCATCATAAGTTCTTGGATCTGATGATATTTCCCATCCTTTTTGAGTTAAATAATTGATTGCTGTTAACATTGAATCATCCTTTCAAATTTTATTTCTTTCCTGATTGTTTTAAAAACTGTTCTTGTTCTCTAGAGCGATTCGTTAAAATGAATGTATTTTTCCAAATTCCATAGAGTACAAATACAATTGGGATACCTGTATTGAGTACATTCATCCATGCATTTAACTTTTGAGGATT
>CABFOD010000871.1_pt1 | contig 11348 bp, 15 predicted proteins | sample 3521941 | NCBI WGS metagenome assembly CABFOD01 (sample SAMEA5312449, study PRJEB27640) | indoor metagenome | biome: indoor environment; feature: uncontrolled; material: polymer tiles stone | place: Germany | collected 2014-07-07
TAAAGCAGCATAAATTTATAATCTTTAATACTAATTTTTTCTTTCATATACAACAGCCTTTCTATGAGTACAACTTAAATTTACCACTAAAATTAAAAAATTGGATAAAAATACTAAATATTTAAGGTAAATTTAAGGTATAGAAGAACATTTCTTTATGTATATAGCGGAATCGTAACTTTTTATAAACCGATACCGCTGAAAATATCGCAGTGAAGCGGTATCGAATAAATTTATAATTCGATTTCGCCATAACTCATGACGATTAGCGCTATCTTCAATTTGAAAGAGATAATACCGCTATATTATCAAGACTGCAAATAAAAAAAGCATAGCTTCTGCTATGCCTGACTAGGAATTTAATAAGGCTATAAATCGTTCAAAATCAAATGCCACCATGTTAGTTTGATCCTCATCCCAAAATCCATCTAATTCATATCGCGGTATTATGTGTTCGTGAAAATGTGTTCCATCGTCCATTACTCGCCCATTATTTCTTATTAATGAAATGCCAAATATATTCATTTCACTTTCTAATATTTGAATTAGTTTTCTTTCTAGTTGAATTAAATCTAAAACCACTTCATCCGGTAGTTCTAGATAATTCAAATAATGTTCCTTTGATATCAAAAGCATATGCCCTTCTTGTTCTGGATTGATATCAAATACAACCTTAAAATGCTCTGTCTCATATATAATTTGGTTTGGTTTAATTTCATCGCAAAATATGCACATATATACACCTACTTAAATATTATAAAAACAATAATAACAAAAAAAGACACCTCTCGGTATCTTAAATATCTTTATAATAAAAACGATTATCCTGTGGAACAATACTGAAATCGCTTGGCAGTTCTTCTTTCGGAATTAAATGAAAACCATTCTTTCTATAGAAATGCTGCGCAGCTTCAAACTTATCAATCGTCCCTAAATAGATGGATTGAATTCCATCGTCATGTGCGTGTTGTGTAACATGATCTAATAGTTTCTTACCTATCTTCATATTCCTTGTATTTGAATCAACATATACTCTCTTCAAAGCACTGTTGTTATCTTTTAATTTTAATAAAGCGATAGTACCGACGACTTTACCTTCATAGATTGCTAACCAGAACTGACCACCTGTATTAATATAGGTTCTTAATATGTTCTTTAAATCTGGTTGATTATCATACGTTACGTTTTCAATATCAAATTCATGGCGTTGGATATTGATGATAAACTCGTTCACCTCTTGCTTATAGTCGTCTGTGTATTGGATGATTTCGATATCTTTCATTTGCGCCTCCTCTAAGTTAGTAATGTAATATCTTAAAGTTAATACATACCCAGAGAAGCTGTATATAAACTTTGCTTCCAATTTTCTGAAAATTATGTATAATAAATTAAAAACTGAAATGAGTTGAGATTAATGAGTCAATCCCCAGAGGATCAAAGAGATCAGTTAAGAAGAAAAGAAGTGGAACGAAATAGTATCGGTAATCTTAAAGACAGTTCACAAAATGCATATACCGGTAATTTTTTAAGTTCTATGAATAATAAAGCTTTAGGCATATTTATTCTTATATTAGTTATAGCAGCATTTATCGGTTGGTTAATCGTAAATTAATAATAGCCTCTATTATGGTGTGATAACATAATAGAGGTTTTAAATTTATTGACAGTAAAGGAGAAACAATGTTACAAGCAATTTTTCATGGCATTCTACTCGCCATCGGATTAATTCTTCCGTTAGGTGCACAAAATGTCTTTGTATTTAATCAAGGTGCGAACCATAAAAGTTTGAAGAAATCTTTACCTGTTATCATCACGGCAAGTTTATGTGATACCTTATTAATTTTGTTAGCAGTGCTTGGTGTTACTTTATTCTTAAATGCATTTCCTCCTTTGAAGCTCATCATTTATATCATCGGATTATTATTCCTATTATATATGGCATATTCAATATGGAATGAAAGGCCAGCAAATCAAGATAATTCAGATGCAATGTCAGCGAAAAAGCAAATAGGGTTTGCAATGAGTGTGTCCTTACTAAATCCACATGCGATAATGGATACAATTGGTGTCATTGGTACAAGTGCAACTGCATATGTTGGTCATAACAGAATCGCATTTACAATAGCCTGTATCGCAGTATCATGGTTATGGTTCCTGTCACTTGCCTATATCGGAAAAATCATTGGATCAATTGATAAGCAAGGTAATATTATTGTAATCCTTAATAAAGTTTCAGCGATTATTATCCTAATCGTTGCTTGTATTATTATTAAAAATATCACCGATATGATTTGATTTATACTAATTTTGTAAATAGTGTATAATCATTGTAAGAGGTGATTATATGCAATTGAAATGGATAAGTATATTATTTACATCAACTAGTTTAATCGCTTTCGCCCTATCCTTTATACTTCCATACGATATAATGAGCGATTATGATACTCAAGGTATTTGTATGAATATCTTTATGTTATCAGGATTCATCGGATTTATATTATCTATTATTTCAAAAGCAAAACATCAAATACTTTTATTGTTATTTAGTCTTGTTCCAATATTATTAATGGGCGCACTTTTACTTTTAGCCTACTACATTTCAGGGTGGTAAGATGATGAAAAGAAGAATCATTTCAAACATATTTATCTTATGCGTTGTCGCATATTTTATCTGGCTTATTTCTAGACCTGAATTTTACTTAAGTGACATATCAATGCATGCTAAGAATCCAATTTCAATTTCATGGCACTATTTAACAATTAATACGGCCATAATTGGAGCAAATCATAGCGAAGATGATTATATAATATCATTGTATCCATTTTACTTGATGCTATTATTAGCTTTTATGATCAGGTTCATACCTTTTAAGAAAAACTACAAGGAGTGACATTATGATATTCATTATTCTTTTATTTGCGCTTATAGGCATTTACATGTTAACAGGTCGTGGCAGCTTTTTAATTGCAGGTTATAATTTAATGAGTGAAGCGGATAAAGCGAAGTATAATAAGAAACGCTTATGTCAGTTTGTTGGTGTATTGCTACTTTTCACTGCCTGTTTTATCACTTTGATGGAGTATACAGATTTAGGTGAACATATTTTAATGATATCTTTCATTCTTATTATCTTTGTATCGTTACTGTTAATGAATTTTTCAAAGGTATTCAGATCAGACCGTTAGGAGTGTTTATATGAAATTGTTTGGTGATTTAAAATGTAGTAACTGCGGTAAACTTATTGAAAAAAATGAAGTATTTTATCCTGAAATTAAAAATACAGGTCTTAATGGTATCACCAATTTAAAAAGCTGGTTAAGCCAACATAAAATCTATTGTTCATCTTGTTTTAAAAACTGATTAATCTAAACTGCCTATTAAGGCAGTTTTTTTATTTTTCATTATGTTATAATGATTTAAATTTGTTTTGTGGGAGGATATATATGAAACGTTTCTCACCGATTATCTTAGCTTTACTTGCAGCAACATTCATTGCACGGTTTAGTATGCTGATGGTTATGCCGTTCCTATCTATTTATTTAATCAATACATATCATTATTCAGGTTTTCAGATTGGAATCATTTTATCAGTGGCAGGTATCGTAGCGATTATATTAAGCATGACGTCAGGTAGTGTCATAGACCGCTTCAATAAAAGACACGTCATATATTTCGGTCTCCTTATCGGTATACTGAGTTATCTCTCATTTCCAATGATACATAGCTTTCCTGGTTTCATTCTTTTCTCTATTACTTCCACTATCGGTAATACACTAGTTGAACCAACATATCGTGTACTCATTACACAATTTACTGCAGATGAACACAAGAAACTGATATTCAATATCAGATATTATTTAATCAACGTTGCTGCTGCAATGGGTCCTTATATTTCAAGTCAAATTCAGTGGGTTGGTATTGAAAAGCTTTTTTATATCGTGGTTGCTGCTTTACTGATTAATTTAGTCATGTTTATTGTTATCTTCAATAAATATGATATCAATCTAAAAAATAAACAATCCATGACACATATCCCTTTCTTCAATATGATGTTTATCTTCAAACAGGATAAAGCTTTCCTGTATTTAATACTCGGTAATATATTTATCGTTTTTGGTTATACGCAGATGATGACGTCACTGAGCATCTATTTAAGTAAGATCTATCCTTATGCAACTGCCATTCATCATTATGCAATACTTACATTAGTCAATGCGATTGCTGTTATCTGTCTACAGATTGTCGTCTATAAAATTGGACAGCATATTAAGACAAGTACTTCGATCATTATCGGAGCAATATTATTACCTTTAGGTTTGATGCTTGTTGGTATCTCTCCTGAATTATTTAATCTTTGTATCGCAATGTTTATTCTGACAATCGGAGAAATCTTCGTCTTCACGATGTGGGATTTGAGAATTGATGAGCTTTCACCTCAATCAATGAAAGGTTCATATTATGCTTTAACAGGACTTACTGGTATATCACGTATCATTGCACCACTTGTCGGAGGTTTATTAATCGATAATTTTTCTAATGGTTTTCTTATCTGGTTGATTTTAGGCGGTGTTACGTATTTATCTGTAATCTTCTTTATCAAAAGCGCAAAAATAACACCTGTAAAATTATAGTTTACAGGTGTTATTTTTATTAAATATCTTTTTAATGATAGTTTAAATTAATTCACTCACGATACAGAAGTATTTATCACTGTATGGAATAAACATCTGTTTTGTAATTTCAAATTTTTCATCATCTTTGAATGTCTTTCCCGATAAAACTTTCTGTTTATTTTGGAGTAATGATTTAAAGTCCAGGATATTCATCAAAATTAAATCCTCAACCTCGTAATCATCTATGACAATCTTATCCAATAGTTCACGTGAGATTTCACAAGTGAATATATTGATAAATTCCTTATCCATTATACCTTCATTATCAATACTTTCAGGAATTACACATAACATTTTCAAATTATCAAATGATACATCTATTCCTAACTCTTCTTTAATTTCTCGCACACAATCTGCCATCGTCTCATCATGACGAATATGCCCACCGATTGAAACGTCTAACATACCAGTATAATCACTTAATTCCTGACTGCGTTTTTGTAAAATAACGAAGTCTTTATAAGTGAAGATACATTGAAAAGTCTCATGCCATTCTTCATTTCGATGCGCCTCTTCATAAGTCATAACCCCTTTTGAAGTATAGTTGCTATTAAAAATATTAATTTTTTCCATTATAAAATCCCCTTATCCCTTATAAATTTTAATTAATATTTAAACTATCCAAAAATTTTGAAACAAGCTACTTTTTCAGAATTTTTAGTCATTTATATTATACATTAAATTATAAAAAAATAGACCTCTTTTAGAGATCTATATTAATAAATTTACATAACACAACTCTAACTACGTCTTTTCATTTTTAATGCATATTATCTCTCATAATTTTTTTAACTAAATTTATTCTCCCTTAGTAATACTAAGTGCTATCTTGATATGTTCTAAATGATGATTTCCATGCCATGCATACAGTGATAACCTCAGCAGTATTTTCTGCTATCACGATAAAATCTCATTGATTTCTTTTATTCATAGTTAGAATATCAGTTGCAGTTCTTTTATATTTTTATTATCATGAATCGGATAGAAATTCCAATATTTATAAACAATAAAATTTACTGCTTCTAACTTATATATTATTGACATTGTGGTGCTCCTTTTCTTCAATTAATACTATTTTATCAATAAGCAATTTATTAATAAATAATAAATTAAGGAAAAAATCACTTTGCACTCATAACATCTAATCGTTGATAAACATACTGACAAATAAACAACATATAGATTATTGCAATTAATGGCGAATAGAATGTCCACCAAGCAACTTGTAAATCATAGAAATGAAATCCAAGTAAACTGCTTAGTTCAGGTATCGTTGGTTGCTCATTTATTAAACAACCTGGTCCATAACATACATCAGTTCCTCCAAAGAATATTTTAAAAAAAGAGAGATGTGATATGACTACTAGTGTCTGAAACATAATTCTAAAAAATACAATGACATATTGTATCAGCATATTTGGTAATAAATGCTTTAAAAAGATATAAACTTTAGATGGGCTCATTGTCTTTGCACTACTGATAAATTCTTTTTCTAATATCATTTGTGTTGCTGATTTCACTAATACTATCGTTGTTGGTAACATGAGTATAATTAGAATAATTAAATTAAATATTATTCGAAAACTTTGTGTTGTCGTAAATTGATCGATTGGTTCATAAAGTATAGGTTTTAGTAATAAATAACCTAATATCGACTGTGGTATATAAAAAAACGGATGCATGAATTGATCAATTAACGCCAATTTACTTTTCTTAAAGGCTAAATAAGTTCCTATGATGATCGCTATGATGAGTGTCATTAAAGCAACAACAATAAGTAGTGTTAATGTGATTCTGTACCCAGATAATACTTCATAAGCCATATGTCTAGAGTTCCTATCAACGCCAAATATATAATCTTTTCCGGGTGGAAATGGTGAACTCGCCAACATATTCCCATCTTTATCATATAAGAAATTGGTCTTTTTCACCTTGCCGTTTAATATATCAAAGTAAATAAATCCAATAATCGCAGGAATGATGAGCAAACAAATAGAAAGATAAATGCGTTTCATTATGACATGCTCCTTCCTGTAGTGTGTCTAGTATATAAATCAGAAAATAAGAATAATAAACGTATTGGGATATACATCATTAGAAATGAGATGAACAGTACAACTGGCGTATTATATTCAAAAATAAAAACAGAAATTCCAAATACATTTAATAATCGTTCTAAAAATAATAAACTTGATAAAGTCATCCAGACAATTTGTTTAAAGTTAATAAAATAGCCTGTTAGTATATTCTTTAAAATATGACGATAGAAAATTTCTTTGTTATTTAAACCCTTACTTCTTGCAAAAGATACATAGCTTTCTTCTCTTTCTGCAATTAATAATTGATTAATGACAGTAATACTATTTGTTATTGGGATAATTAGCAGTAATAAAATCGGGAATATAACAGCGTTTTGTTCATGACTTGATGCAACATCAAATATCAATACTTGTGTTTTAAGATAAATGAATATAATAATTGAAATAAATACTGGGATATAAAAAATATCAGGCACAATACTTAATACGCGATTAATATGCATTACAATATTGTGAAATACTTGAGATTGATACATCAAAAATGCGATTATTAATGAGAATAATAAAGAGATAATAAGCGCACTAAATAGTATCGTCATTGAATTTACCCAAGGTTCAATAATAAATGGGAAAATATCATGTTTGACACCTGACTTTAAATTCTCAAATACGATTGAATTAGGATGTAATAATGAATGAAACGTGTCTTTAATTGCAATAAATAAATTAGAAACATCTATTTTTTGATTGTGAAAAAGTGATGGTAAACAAGCAATAAAAAAGAGCATAAGAATGGTGATGGAAATATTTATTATGTTTTTCATATATACTCCTTTTTCAGAATTTTTAGTTATTTATATTATATATGAAAAAAAAAAAATAGACCTCTTTTAGAGATCTATATATTTATTTATATTTCTAAATGTTCTCTCAATGTGAAAGTATGATAATCCTCTCTGAACAAACCTCTTGATTGTAATTCTGGTATGATGAGTTTAACAAAATCATCCAAACTATTAGGTAAAGTTGGTGGCATGAGATTAAATCCGTCTGCTACACCTTCTTTCAACCATTTTTCCAATTCATCTACTATCATTTCCGGCGTACCGATTAAAGTCAAATGTCCACCACCTGCTGCTAAATATCCTAAAAGTTCTCTTACCGTTGGATCTTTATCTTTGATAATTTCAAGTACTGTTTCATATCTTCCTTTCGATCCAGTAAACGATGCTAAAGGTGGTAAGTCAGGTACTTTCGCATCTAAATCCCATCCTGAAGTGTCCTGATGAATAAAAAATTCCAGCATTTTTAATGAACTTGCAATATCCAGCATATTATCTAAGGCTTGTTTCTTTGCATAAGCTTCTTCTTCAGTTTCAGCCACGTAGGTAACTAAACCTGGTAGAACTTTAATTTTATTCTTTCTTCCTTCTTTTTCTTCTGCCTGTTTCAATCGTTCGCGATATCTTTTAGCCATCGAGATATTCCAGCTTACGGAAAACACAGCATCAGCTTGTTCTGCTGCTAATTTTAATCCTTCAACTGAAGCACCTGCCTGCATTGCAATAGGTTTTCCATACTTAGAATTTGGTGTTGATAATGGCCCTCGTACCTGGAAATACTTACCCATATGATTGATTGGTTGTATATTTTGATGTTTTATCATTTGATGATTTTCTTTATTATAAATAAAATCTTTTTCATCCCATGATTCAAATAATTTATCTATTATTGTTCCAAATTCTCTAGCTTTTTCATATCTTTGTGCATGAGCAGGTAAATACTCCATACTATGATTTTTTGCTTCTTCATCTGTCATGGAAGTAACCAGATTCCACCCCATACGACCTTTCGATATATGCTGTAAAGATTGAATTTGTCTGGCTACATGATATGGATTCATAAATGTTCCTGATATCGTACATACTAAACCAACATTGTTAGTTACTTGTGATATTGCTGAAAGTTTTACGATTGGATCTAGCCACATCGCTGGCATTACATTTTCATGTGTTGCATTAAATGCTTGATTATCAGCAAAGAAAATCATATCAAACTTTCCACGTTCACAAGTTTGAGCAAGAGATTGATAATAACTGATATCACCTAAACGATGTATTTGAGAATCATGTGCTTTCCATGCCGCCAAATGATGTCCTACACCATAAATCAATATGCCGATATGCATATTTGACATTTAAAACTCCCCCTAGTTCATCGTTAACCCACCATCAACAGTGATATTTTGACCTGTAATTCCTTTCGCTCTATCAGATGCTAAGTAGACAACCATATTTGCAACATCTTGTGGTGTTGTAACTTTTCTAAGTGGTGTAGAATTAGCGATTAATTCAAATACTTCATCTGTCGTTACACTAGAAGCATCAGTTGTTTTCAGTAAACCACCGGAAATCATATTTGCACGAATGCCATATTGTCCTAATTCACTTGCGATATTGCGCATCATCCCTAGTAAACCTGCTTTAGCAGTCGTATATTCATGATAAGGTACAACCGGATTTTGGAATAAATTTGTGCCAATACTGATAATCGTTCCATCTCTTTGCTCAATAAAACCATCGATTACACTTTGACTTATGTTGAATGCAGCTTTCATCGTTCCATCAATTTGTTGTTGATAATCTTCCCACGATAAATCTTTAAATGCCTTTTGTGCTACTGGATCAAACTTAAATCCAACAAGTGCATTATTTACAACTACGTCAATTTTGCCAAACTTCTCTATCCCTGCTTTCACCATTGCATCTACTTCTGCACGTTTTGTAACGTCAGCTTTAAAAGCTAACGCTTTATCTTCCCCAAATGATGCTACTAATGAATTTGCAGCATCTTCACTTTGAAAATAATTAATAATCACATTATAACCTTCAGCATTAAGACCTTTCACGATTGCTTCTCCTAAACCTCTAGCTCCGCCAGTAACCATTACAGTTTTCATCAAATATTCTCCTCTATGATTTTATTCATAAAAAATACACCTTTCCTGATAGAAAGGTGCATGAAAAAGACATAATAAATAGACCAGTTCATTAGCACACTTCCCTACGCTAGTTTGAACTAGATCAGGTTCAAAGGGTCTGAGGACTACCTCATCTCAATTTATCGTTAAATGCCCCTAGTGTATTTCTTAAGTTGACTTCAATATACAAATAATTGTATGTTTTGTCAATACATGATGATAACATGACTGATTTTGAGTTATTAAGTATAATGTTGATGATTTTTGCCATCATTATACCACTCATTATTAGACTAATAGATAATCAAAAAAATAACCACTAAATGGCTTGGCTAAGCTGAGTGGTTATTCGAAATTGTAACCATAAAAAGCTAGTCACCGTATAAACGGATCTACAAGGGAGTGTGTGTATCACTCCTCTTTTCATTTACATTTTACAATGGATTTCATGTAGATGCAAAAATAACAATTAGAGAACGTTTGTTCTAATTATTTTATTTACTCTTTATAATAGTATTTGTAGATAAGTTTATAGTGGTGGCTAGCCCTAGGAGGTGATGCCTTTGATTTTGTTTATTAGGTGTTTCTCCTGGAAAGGAAAGCATGACTGATTTTGAGTTATTGAGTATAATGTTGATGATGTTTGCAATCATTATACCGCTCATTATTAGACTAAATGACAAAGACAAAAAATAACCACTCATAAGCTTGACAGAGCTGAGTGGTTATTGAGTAAAAAAATAACATTGGCTAGTCACCGTATAAACGGATCTACAGGAGGAGTGTTACCGCGCTCCTCTTTTCATTTACATTTTACAATGGATAGCTTATAAATACAAATATATTATAATACTCTTGAGTACTGCAATACTTCATTATCTACTGACATACCCATTTTTTCATATAACCCTTGTACTTTCACGTTATCTACACCAGTTTATAAACATACATATCTTGCATTATTTTCTTTTACGTATTCTAATGATTTTTCAATTAATTTCTTACCTGCTCCACTTGAACGATTATTTGATTGCACAAATAAAATCATTATTATTTTATCAAAAATTATGGAAGTGAGTTGCATTTTTATACCTTAATAATAGTAAACAGATAATACGTTATATATGCATAAAGTAATACTAAATCTTAAAAGGATATTATATTTCAATCCAAAATCTATTCGTAACGCCACCATCTTCTCTTATATGCGATTGATCTTGTACACCACCATTGTTTAATATTACTTTTCTACTCGCAATATTTTCTTCATCACATGTAATAAGTGCTTTTTCTACATTCAAAGATTTCAAAAATTTTAAGGACTCATTTAGAATCTTTGACGCATAACCTTGACCTCTCATATCAGGTCTTACTCCATACCCAACATGACCACCATAATTCGTTAAAAACTCATTTAAGTGATGACGTACATTAGAAGAACCTATGATTTTTCCATCATCAATTAAAAATAATGTAGTGTTTAATACTTCATATAATCTTTCACGTTCTTCTAAATTATTGATAAAGTCTTGAAAAGATTTATATCGTTTAATGTTTGTAGCTGAAGGGACTATGCTTTTTTGTTCATCTCCCCAAGCATTAAAATACTCCATGAATAATATTTCATCATTAATCGTCAGTCTTCTAAATTCCAT
>CABFOD010001431.1_pt1 | contig 11304 bp, 9 predicted proteins | sample 3521941 | NCBI WGS metagenome assembly CABFOD01 (sample SAMEA5312449, study PRJEB27640) | indoor metagenome | biome: indoor environment; feature: uncontrolled; material: polymer tiles stone | place: Germany | collected 2014-07-07
ATGATTTTGAATGCTTCAGTAACTTTTTCTTTTGTAGCACCGCCCCCTACGTCAAGGAAGTTAGCCGGATTTCCGCCGAAGTGATTAATCGTATCCATCGTAGCCATAGCTAAACCAGCTCCGTTTACCATACAACCAATATTTCCATCTAAAGCGATATATGATAAGTCATATTTAGATGCTTCGATTTCTTTTTCATCTTCTTCTTCTAAGTCACGCATTTCAACGATATCTTTATGTCTAAATAAAGCATTATCATCAAAGTTCACTTTTGCATCAAGTGCTAAAACTTCACCTGCACTCGTTGTAACAAGTGGATTGATTTCAACAATTGAACAATCTTTTTCTACAAACACATTATATAAAGACATCATTAATTTAACAGCTTTATTTACTGATTCTTTAGGGATGTTAATATTAAATGCAATTCTTCTAGCTTGATAAGGCATTAATCCTGTTACAGGATCAATTACTTCTTTGAAGATTTTTTCTGGTGTTGCTGCTGCAACTTCTTCAATTTCAGTTCCGCCTTCTTCTGAAGCCATTAAAGTAATTCTGTCTGTTGCTCTATCAATTACAAACCCAATGTAATATTCTTTTTGAATATCGCATCCTTCTTCAATTAAAAGACGTTTAATTTCTTTACCTTCTGGACCAGTTTGGTGTGTAACAAGTACTTTGCCCAATAATTCTTTAGCGTACTCACGAACTTCATCAATTGATTTAGCAATTTTAACTCCGCCAGCTTTACCACGGCCACCAGCATGGATTTGTGCTTTAACTACATATACATTTGAATCTAATTCTTTTGCTTTTTCTACTGCTTCAGCAGGTGAAAAAGCCACTGAACCATTAGGTACAGCTACGCCCATAGAGCGAAAAATCTCTTTACCTTGATACTCATGGATATTCATTCTCCATCCTCCTATTACATACAATAATGTTTGCTTACTTCTTAATTATAGAAAATGAAAGCGTTATTGTAAACAAGTAGAGTCCAATTTCCAGAATTGTTAGACTAATATTTCACTTTTGATTTGATTGGCTCGAAAGATTTTCGATGAATTGGTGTAATTCCACAATTTTCAATACCTTCAAGATGGGTTTTAGTACCATATCCTTTATTTTTGTCGAAATCGTATCCAGGATACTCTAAATTAAATTCAGTCATCAGTTTATCTCGATATTCTTTAGCAATAACACTTGCCGCTGCTATTGAAACACTGTTCAAATCACCTTTAATAATTGAAGTCTGCGGTATATCGTTTGAAAGTCTCATCGCATCGATTAATAAATGATCAGGTTTATAATTCAATTGATCTATCGCTCTTTGCATAGCCACTTTAGTCGCTTCATAAATATTTAATTCATCAATTTCTTCAACTGTTGCAATACCTATTCCTACAGACAATGCTTTATTATAAATTTCCTGTTCGAAAAACGAACGTTTACTTTGTGATAAAGCTTTGGAATCGGTAATGCCTAAATAATGATGGCCACATTCCAATATTACTGCACTCGCTACAACTGGACCAGCTAACGGTCCTCTACCTACTTCATCTATTCCACAAATAAGTGCATCTTGATTTTCACTTAATATTCGATTCTCATATTGGTTCATTTTTTCGTATTTCAAATTCAGTTCTTCTATCTTTTCTAACTGTTTTATCCTTTTACTTAAAGCGCTTTGAACGCCTTTTCTTTCATCTTCGTTATAGATTGAGCCATTTATTGCATCAATAGTTGCATATTGTTGAATCTCAGATGTTATTTCTTTAATGCTCTTTTGTTTCATATAGGCCATCCTTCATTTCATCATAAACATCAAAACAATAATTACCTATTTTTGCATTTCTTAAATCTCTAATAATCAGTTCTGTTACAGCTTCATAATCGATTTCATTTCCTCGTTTCAACATACCTCTTCTTTTGCCAATTTGATCAAACAAATCGATAACTTCATCTTCTTCATTTAATTCTATTTGATAAAATTGTTTTAATTTATCAGGATCATGATCTAAAAGGAAATTCAAGCCATATATCGCAACTTCATCTAAATGAACGATGCTATCTTTTATTGCTCCAGTTAAACTTAGTTTTTTACCGATCGCTTGATCTTCAAATTTCGGCCATAAAATACCTGGCGTATCTAACAGTTCTAACTCTTTACCAACTTTAATCCATTGTTGTTTTTTTGTTACACCTGGTGTATTTCCTGTTTTAGCAATCGCTTTTTTGGCTAATTTATTAATAAGGGTAGATTTTCCAACATTAGGAATACCTACTATCATAGCTCTAATAGCACGCGGACGTAGTCCTTTACTCTTTTCCCTATCAAATTTTTCTTTAGTTGCAGCTTGTGCCGCTTTCATAAGTTCGCCTAAATGTTTACCATGTTTTGAATCTATTTGTACTGGATAGAAACCTTGATTTCTAAAGTATTGCGTCCATTTATCTGTTTCACTTTGTTTCGACATATCTTTTTTATTTAGTATAACCACACGCGGTTTTTGTTTGATAATGTCATCAATCATTGGATTTCTAGAAGATAGAGGTAAACGAGCATCTACAAGCTCAAAAACTACATCTACCATTTTTAATTGTTCAGTTACTTCTCTTCTCGCTTTGGCCATATGACCAGGGAACCATTGAATTGTCATTTATATTTATCCTTTCTTATCTAAAACTTATGAAATATGATATATTTACCATATCTATATAGGAGGTTTGTTATGCTCATATCAATAATAGTTCCTCTTTATAATGAGGAAACTAACATCTCTATTTTACATGAAAAAGTATCGAACGTCTTTTTAAATTTATCACATCAATTTGAAATAATTTTTATTAACGATGGATCGACTGATCAATCACTTAATGTTTTAAAATCTTTATCAGAAAGAGATGAACATGTTAAATACATTTCCTTTTCTAATAACTTCGGCAAAGAGTCGGCCATGTATTGTGGTTTAGAACATTGTAATGGAGATGCTGTTATTATTATGGATTCAGATTTGCAGCATCCGCCTGAAATAATTCCTAAGATGATTCAACTACACGAAGATGGCTATAATCAAGTAGTCGCATTAAGAAATCGTCAGAATGAATCATTTATTAAAAAGATTCCTGCTAAAGTTTTTTATAAACTATCTCGATATATGATTGATGTAAAATTAAAAAGCGGTGAAGGAGACTTCCGATTAATTTCAAAAGAAGTCGTAAATTCCATTTTAAAAATGACAGAATATAACAGATTCTCTAAAGGAATTTTCGAATGGGTTGGTTTTAGTAAAACAACCATTACATTTGAACATCAAGAAAGAAATGATGGTCATTCAAAATTTTCTATTTTTAAATTAATTGATTATGCTATAGATGGCATCATTAGTTTTAATAATAAACCACTTCGATTATGCTTTTATTTTGGTGGGATTACGATGTTTGTATGCCTTTTATATATTTTTATAACATTTATTAATATCCTTCTACACGGCATAACAGAACCTGGTTATTTTACGATTATTTCAGCTATTTTATTTTTAGGCGGACTACAATTATTTAGTCTTGGTGTGATCGGTGAATATATCGGTCGCATATATTATGAAACGAAAGATAGACCGAAATATATTATTGAACAAACAAATTTAAAAGCGCATAAATAATTAAATATTGATATAGGTGAAATAGATGATAAACAAATTTAAACAATACTTACATAACAAACATGCAATCAAATATATTTTCCTATTCCTTATTTTAGCTATCTTAGGTCATAGCTATGTTCTTTATAGATATCTTAAAGATGGCATTATTTTCACTGGCCCTAATGATGGTATTGAACAAATGCTACCTATACAAATGTATTTATACGAACATTGGACGAGTGGTTCATTTTTCTATTCAACTGATTTAGGTCTCGGTGGAGATATGTTTATGGATTTTTCATATTACTTCTCTACGAATATTTTATTTATTATGAACGTTATTTTAATTTGGATAGGGTCATTTATTTTTAATTTTAATACTGAGCATATGCTTTTTTGGGCTCAAAATGAAATTTTCATATCCATAGTAAAATCGTTTTTAATTATGATGTTTACATTTCTATTATTTAAAAAATTAGGATTAAATCAATTATCTTCAATTGTTGCAGCATTTTTATTTGCGGTTTCACCTATTTATTTCAGATTTACAGTATACTGGCCTTTTTTTAGTGATGTATTTATGCTTTTACCTCTTTTGCTGTTAAGTATTGAAAGGTTTTTAAAAGATAAAAAAATAGGCCTACTCATTATAATCGTGGCCATAACGTTCATTAATAATTTCTACTTTGCTTATTATCAGTTATTAACAGGTCTCATTTACTTTCTATATCGATTTATATTTACGCACAAAGATGATATTATCCCAAGAATGCAACAGTTAAAGGTTCTTGTAACTGCTAGTATACTTGGTTTAGGCAGTAGTTTATTTATATTTTTCCATTCTGCTCGTAGTTTTATTGGCAATAATAGAGAAATTTATCAAGGTAAAATTCCTTTACTGTCAGACTTTACGAAACATGATAATATTTTTTACGATAATTATTTAATCGTTGTGTTATTCATTACGATTCAAGCATTGCTTACATATAAATTATATAAACATTATTATTATAGGTTATTCAGCATATTGACGTTCGTATTAATTATTTCAAGCTTTATTCCTTATGTTGATAGTATATTTAATGGGTTTTCTGCACCTCAAAAGAGATGGCATTACTTATTGACCTTTTTCTCAAGTGGTTTAATCGCTTGTTATGTTTATTATTTTAAATCCATACCTGTTAAACAATACATCCTAACTTCATTACCTGCTTTTATCGTGATATTTACAAGTTATTTCATAACTAACGATTACGTGATATGGATTTGGATGGTTCCCCTTTTATTTGTAATGGGTCTGCTCGTTTTAACTTTAAAAGTCAACCGTTCAAAACTGCTCATTGCATCGTATGCTTTAATGATTTTATTTTTATCATTTTTTGTATCAAAAGAACATAGTAAAAACCAAATTTATCACGATGATCATGAACGTAGAGCAAACGACTTTTATATGCAGGCAAGTACTTTTGATAGCGGGCTTCAACGTAATCATGTATCCACTTTAAAAAATCAAACTGATGCTGACGAAAGAATTTCTTGGAGAGTGTTAACACAAGATAATACACCAATGTATCAACACTTTAAAGGCATGAGTTTATATTCCAGTATTTTTGATGGTCAATTAAATCAATATTTGTTTAAAGACGCTAAAGTCAATTTACAAAACGAGTCTTTAAGTAGATACAGCAATTTTCAAGGCAGATCGAACTTATACAGTTTATGGTCTACAAAATACATGATGAAAAAGAGTTATCAAAAAGAATCTCCGGCAAACTTCAAAATAAAAAGTGATGATGGTAAATATCAAATTTTAGAAAACGAACAAATGTTACCTGCTGTCAAAGTGACTGATCAATATTATGATGAACGCACCATCAACAATCCTTTAGATTTGGAACATGCAATGATTAAAGGCGTTGTATCTTCTGATCATTCAAAAGAATATTCGCGTATAAATAAGGCACTGAATTTATTAAACGAAACAACTATTACAGCACGAAACGCAAATTATCATAACGATACATTATCGGTGCCTAACAACGGTGACGGTATTACAATAACATTACCTAAAGAAATGACAAGCAAGTACGAGGACATGTATTTAATGATGCATTTAGAACGCGCATTACCTCAATCTAACTTTACGGTTCAAGTAAATGACTATGATAATCATCGCTTGTTTGAAGATTCTAAATATCGAATGAATCAAGACGATTTACTTTATCGTATACCTGTACCGAAAGACGGTAAAATATTTATCGCATTGACAAATGGTAAATACAAATTAAAATTACAAGGTTTGTACGGAGAAAATTATGATACTTTGAAACAAGCTGATAAACAGAAAGATTACACATATCAAGAAAAGAATGGCAAAATTGATATACATTTAAAAGCGCATAAAGCAGGAACTACTGTAATCAATATGCCTTATAGAGATGGTTTAAAAGCCAAAGTTGATGGCAAAAAAACGTCTGTTAACAAAGTCAATCATATTATGACTGGTATAGATGTAGATAAGCAGGATAAACATATAGAAATAACTTATAAACCACCCTATTTTGTAACGATGATCATCGTCTCAATTCTATTTATAAGTTTAAGCATTTTATTCACAAGAAAAATCAACAACAATCCACCCCATCTTGATTAAAATAAAATCATCCAATCCGCAAATGATTCCAACGGATTGGATGATTTATTTTAAGTTAGGATTTATACCCTAAACTCTTATTAATATACGCCTTATAAATGAATGTTAAAGTTTAACAATTTATGAGTTTGGGAATAAGTAAGTGTTTACATAACATACAAATACGAGGTATCGAATATGGCAAAGCAATTTAAACACATTTTTTATTTATTACTTCTATCGATAATCCTGTCAGTTTTATATTACATACCGACTATATATAGATTTATAAAATTTGGTGATTTATATACGAGTGTTGGAGATGGATTAAAACAAATGATCCCTTTTCAAATGTATCTTATCCAACATGCTAAACAATTTACGATGTTTTATGATATAGGATTTGGACTTGGTGGTGATTATTTTTCTAACTTAAGCTATTATTATTCAACTTCTCCATTTGCATGGATTAGCATTTGTTTTGTCTTAATCTATCAGTTTTTTGCTGGTTCTGATCAATTGTTTAATATAGTAGTCGCTAACCAAATTGTAATCGCTATATTCAAATGTACATGCATCTTAGTTGTGACTTATTTTTTATTTTTAAAATACAACATCAATAAATCGTACGCATTTATCGGAAGCATGCTCTATGCTTGCTCAACGGTTTATTATTACTTCACGTTTACTTGGTCCTTTTTTAGTGATGTCATGTTCTATTTACCACTTGCTTTATTAGGTATAGAACGTCTCTTTACTCAGAAGAAAATAACTGTGCTCATACTCGCAATTGCGATTACGATTACGTCTAATTTTTATTTTACATATTATGAATTTATTATTTTAGCTTGCTATGCTATTTATAGAATGATTTTTAACTATAAAGATGACTTGTTATCAATTAAACAAAAATTCTTTTATTTAATCGTTTGTATTTTTATTGGATTTTTAATTGGAAATTTTGGTTTCGTTCAAGGCGTCATGTCTTATATCGATAACGATAGAAGCTTGATTAATAATCACATTGATTCAGTTATCCCATTTAAAAAACAATATAACATGTTGTATGGTGGATTTTATATTACGATATCATTTTTATCCGTAGTTGCTTTATTTTTAAAACCATTATATACAAAGTATTACTTTAAATTATTTGCTACATTCACAATTCTATCTTTAATTGGATCTTTATCACCTTATATGGACTCATTTTTTAATGGTTTTTCAATGCCTGAAAGAAGATGGGTATATGCAATGGCATTAATAACTGCTGGCCTTACAGTGATGCTTATACAGCATATTCATATGGTCACAGTAAAACAGTTTATTATGGCATCGATATTACCGATATTATTTATAGCTATTTCAGCAATTTGGCAGCAATCTTTTTATAGTTGGGTGATTTTCATACCAATATTGTTTATTTTATTATTGTTTAAAATAAAATACCCAATTAAGCATTTGAATATCGCTATCTGTTGTGTCCTTATTGCTTATCAGTTTACGCTTATACAAAATTACCAAGATAAAGTGCTTAAAAAGTATACACCGAATATTAATACAGTTAAAAAATCCAATATTTATTCACAAAAATTAGCTTCGGAAATTGAAAATTTAAAAGAAAATCAAGTTGATGATTTACGCAGAATTGATATGTTAAGACCTATCTCTATTAATTCACCCATGTATTATCATTTTAATGGAACGAAGCTTTATAGCAGTATTTACAGTGCAGAAATATCGAAATTTTATGAAAAAGATTTACTTATTAGCATGCCAAGAAATAGCAATAGTTATTATGCGAGCTTATCGGAAAGAGCTAACTTAAACAGTTTATTCAATGTAGACTATACTATAAAATCTAAAGATGACTTACACTATCCAGCCCTTTCAAAAAGGATAGATTCTTTTAAAGATCAAGGCGAGTATTTCCATGTATACGAAAATACAGAGAAATTGCCTAGTGCTAGAGTCGTCAAAAATACTTATCACAATACACAATTAAACTCACCAATAGAAAAAGAACATGCCATGTTAAATGGCGTTATTACAAATGATCAAAAATCAAATCAGCAAGTGAAACCAGCTAAAGACATACTCAAGTCTGCTCATATTTCATACAATGATGCATCTTACAACGGCAAACAATTAACTGTTACTAAAAATGGCGGTGGCTTAACAATCGATTTACCGAACAATACAGCTGACAAATATCAAACACTATATTTAATGATGGACGCCAAAATCATTAAGCCTAAAGATGTGAATTACTATATTTCAACAAATGAAAATAAAATTTTTAGATACAGATTGAATTATCCTTATATAAGACCTCATCACACTACAACAGCTAATATAAAATCTGCAAACACAGTACATGTAAAGTTGAAAAAAGGATCGTATCGTTTTAATTTAAAACATATATATGGTGAAGACTATCAACCGCTGAAAAATGCAGTTAAGAGCGCTCAGTCACAAAATATTAAATTTCATAACAAACGCACACATTACGAAATAGATTTAAATAAGAATCCATCTGGAAATCTTGTGTTACCCATCATTTATAAAAAAGGGTTAAAAGCATCAATCGATGGTAAAGAAGTGGATATAAATAAAGTGAATTACATCATGTCTAGTATCAAAGTCGATAAACATGATAAAAAAGTAACTATAACTTATGAATCCCCATTCTTTAAAATCAGTATTTTAGGAATGATTATAGGACTCGTGTTACTTATATGGCTTAGAAAAAAATTATAAAACTTAGTATTTTATAATTTCATGCCTTTTCTCAAAATAAATCACCCAATCCGTTGGATTCATTTTCGGATTGGGTGATTTTTATATTTTTAATTTTGTACAAAAAAGAGCAGAAATTCAATTTTAACAATGAATTTCTACTCTTTTTAAGTTCAAAGGTCAATGACCTAAGTCTTATTTTATCTAATTTCTTTAATACGAGCAGCTTTACCACGTAAATTACGTAAGTAGTAAAGTTTCGCACGACGTACTTTACCGCGACGTTTAACTTCGATTTTCTCGATTTTTGGAGTGTGTACAGGGAATGTACGTTCAACACCAACACCGTAAGAAATTTTACGAACTGTAAACGTTTCAGAAATACCGCCACCATTACGTTTAATAACTACACCTTCGAATAACTGGATACGTTCGCGTGTTCCTTCAACGATACGCACGTGTACTACTAATGTGTCACCAGAACGGAAATTTGGAATGTCCGTACGTAATTGGTCTTTAGTTACTGCTTCGATTAACTTATGATTACTCATTATTTTCTCTCCTTCTGACTATGTTCTTGCCCAATTTATATAAAATAATTTAATGCTAGCAGCGGACCATAGTAATTTCGTGTTCACACACTTATAATAATATATCACATTGTGTAAATTGATTCAATCTATTTTTTATTGTCATTTAAGAATTTTTTATCTTTTTCAGATAGAGGATATTGATCTAATAGATCAGGTCTTCTCGACTGTGTTCTCAATAAGGATTGTTGATGTCTCCACTTATCAATGTTTGCATGATTACCTGATAATAATACATCTGGTACTTTTAATCCTTCATAATCAGCAGGACGTGTATATTGTGGATGTTCTAATAAACCAGATGAGAATGAATCGTCTTCATGAGAAACTTGATTACCAAGCACGCCAGGAATAAGTCTCACAATGGCGTCTGTCATGGTCATACTGGCCAGTTCGCCACCAGTCAATACATAATCACCTATTGATATTTCATCAGTTACACAATGTTCTCTGATGCGCTCATCATAACCTTCATAATGACCACAAATAAAAATGATATGTTCACTTTCTGATAAAGATTCAGCTTTTTGCTGTGTAAATGGCTCACCTTGAGGACACATTAAAATAACACGCGTCTTTTCAGTCTTATCTAATGCTTTGAGCGCGTTAAATATTGGCTCAGGTTTGAGTACCATACCTTGTCCACCACCATAAGGGTAGTCATCAACTTGTGAATGTTTATTATTTGCATAATCCCTAAAATTCACTGTATTAAATTGAACAAGTTCTTTATCTTGTGCTCTTTTCATTATGGAATGATTTAACACACCTTCGTACATCTCTGGAAACAATGTTAAGTAATCAATTTTCATTAGTCTAATAAACCTTCCATAGGTTCAATCTTAATTGTTTTATGATCAACGTCAACTTGTTTAACAACATCTTCTATATAAGGTATTAAATATTCTTTATCACCTTTAACGACCCATACATCGTTTGCACCTGTTTCCATAATATCAACTACTCTTCCTAGAGCGTCTTCTTGAACAAATACAGTACAACCTATAATATCTGCATAATAAAATTCATTTTCTTCAAGTTCAATCGATTCATTTTCTTCATCTTGAAAAATCTTGCAACCTTTTAAATATTCAATATCATTGATGTTATGAATACCTTCGAAAGTTATCAAATGAAATTTTTTGTGTATTCTATGTGATGCAATTGTAAAAGGTATTTCTTCATTTTTATGCTTCACTTTAATAAGTTGACCTTTTTGAAATCGTTCGTCAGTAAAATCTGAATCAGTAAGTACTTTAACTTCACCTTTAATACCATGTGTATTGACAATTTTGCCTATTTCAACATTCATTGAGCCAAGCCTCCTCAATTGTTTCTTTATTAACAATAAAAAAGAGCACCGCATAGGCACTCTTAATTAACTTCTACAAACACTTTCTTGCCATACTCGTTCATTGAACCAGACACAATTGTACGAATGGCTTTAATCATTCTGCCCTTCTTACCAATAATTCTGCCAATGTCTTCTTCATGAACGTCTATATTGAACGTAATGCTAGAATCTTGTTCATCTTTAGATATATTGATGTTCTCCGGATAATCTACGAGCGGTACTATAATTGTTTGTATTAATTTTTCCAATATAATCTACGCTTTACTTAGAAAGTTTAGAATTATGGAATTTCTCCATGATACCTTGAGTTGATAAGATATCACGAACTGTATCAGTAGGTTTTGC
>CABFOD010001456.1_pt1 | contig 11245 bp, 7 predicted proteins | sample 3521941 | NCBI WGS metagenome assembly CABFOD01 (sample SAMEA5312449, study PRJEB27640) | indoor metagenome | biome: indoor environment; feature: uncontrolled; material: polymer tiles stone | place: Germany | collected 2014-07-07
CCTGGCATTAATATTTGTCCAATTGGATAACCACTTTTGTTAAAAACAAGTACTCTACCTTGACCATACATTGCGACATAAAGGTTGTCATCACTGTCTATACAGCAAGAGTCAGGACCTTCATGGCCAGTAAAATGATAAGGAATAGAAGCACCAAATGGTTCAATCGTAACACCATCTTCTTCTAAAGAAATACGGTGTAATCTATTCGCGTTTGTTTCAGTAACCCAAAGCACACGCTCATCTGTGCTTAAAGCAATACCATTTGCTACAGCAATATTTTGAATGATAGGTGTAATCGTTTGATGATCAGGTGATACATAATAAACACCACCAAGAGGATTAGTTGAGTACCCTCTAAAATCAGTGAAATAGAATCCGCCTTTACGATTAAAAACTAAATCATCTACACAATATTCAGTATCAATATCTGAAACAATATTTTGAGGGTTTTTGCCATCAGCATCTGTGGATATAACACCACCAGAATTTTTGAAATCACCTAAGTAAGACAAATATAAGCGCCCATCTTTATGTATTTTAACAGAAGCCGGGTTTGTTTTCTCAGATTTGAATACAGTATTTACTTTTTTCTCAGGTAAGTCTACGCGGAATATTGTTCCACCAAAAACTTCACATAAAAAAAGATTGTGATTTCTATCAAAACATAAGCCTTCTAATTGAAGACCTTCGTCAGAAATTTTTAGCCAAGGCTCCGCAGTAACAGTTTGTAAATGTTGTTCACTTGCAAGGAGTGGAACAGCACTTTTCGAAGCTTCAGTATAATATAAAGATGGTATATCTTGATTGCTCATATTCAGCTCTCCTTTAATTTTTATTTTATAAAAAAAGCGTGTGTGCACTTTAAAGATGCGGTTCATATATATGTTTAATATTATCACTTTATATCCTACATTGAAAATGAATATTATATCGTAAAAAAGTCTGATATAAAGCGAGATAGAGATAGGAGTTTTTGGAATGAGCAGGTTAGTTTCGTAAGATATATAGATAGATTTTCGTTTAATTTTGAGGGGTGGCGCTATTTTAGTCTGAACTTCCTCAATATCTCACAAACGGAAAGCAGCTTTCCCCATTAAGAAAAAGCTGCTTCATATTACTCGGGATTTATAATTTTTGAGCGTTGCTCTACGTAAGTTTGTAATTCAGGTGCCAACACATAGCCGACTGATCTCAAGTCTGATACGTTTGATGCGTTGAGCAAGTTTGCTATGACGTGCATTTGTTCAATGAATTGCTTCATATGTTCAATTGTTTCTTCTACGCCGTATTCATCTAAATATTTAAGTACATATCCTGAAAGACCGACTGCTTCAGCACCTAATACTAATGATTTGATGGCATCAAGTGGGTTTTTAACGCCACCGCTTGCTAGTATATGCATGTCTGTATTTAATAATTTAGCTTCGAGTAAACTTTGTACAGTACTTTGTCCCCATTGATTTAAGAATGCCATGTCTTTCAATGGTCTTCTTTGGTTCTCGATATCGGCAAAGTTAGTGCCGCCTCGACCACTTACATCCACATATTGAATACCGATGTCTTTAACTTTTTGAATCGTTTCGGCACTCATGCCAAAACCTACTTCTTTAATAATGACAGGGATATCAATATGTGCTTGGATTTCTTGGATGTTTGTTAACCAATTTTCAAACTGAGTATCACCTTCAGGCATGATTAATTCTTGTGGGGCATTAACATGAATTTGCAAAGCGTCTGCATTTAGTAATTCAATTGATCTTTTTGCTTTTGCATATTCAATATCTGCGCCAACATTACTTAAAATGATGCCATCTGGATTCTCATCTCGAACAACTGTGAAACTTGCTTCAGCGTTAGAATCTTTTAAAGCTGAATGTGTTGAACCGACTGCCATTGGAATATCACAAGCTTTCGCTATTTGTGCTAATGCCTTGTTAATTGCTGCTGCTCTTTCACTTCCACCTGTCATTGCATTGATATATAAAGGGTATTTAAAAGTGAAGTGAGGAAATGTTGCAGATAAGTCGATTTGGTTTTTATTTATTGAAGGAATGGATTGATGTATTAACTGTACTTTATCAAAATCAGTACCTGCTGATTGATAAGTATCTAAAGCTAATTGAATATGTTCATTCTTTCTTCTACTTCTTAATGAGTCGTCCATTCATTTATCCTCCGTGCATCTATATGTTTAATGATTTATTTTTATCTCATTCACATTATAGCAGTTGTCATATTGAATATAAACTAAACAATATAAATCAAGACACCCTTTAGACTACCCGTCATACAGACTGCAATTGGGGTTAAATTTTTTATGGTAATATAAGAGTCACTACTATATAAATATAAAGCTTATGGAGGGGAACTGTTATTAAACTTAAAGAATTTACTTTAATTATAATTTGTACATTATTGTTAAGTGGTTGTTCTTTACCTGGGTTAGGCGGGGCATCGTCAGAAACTGTTAAAATAACAGCGCTCGCAACAAGCGAGTCTCAAATTATGGCCCATATGATTAGACTACAAATTGAGCATGATACAAATGAAGAAATTAAACCCGTCATTGTAAACAATTTAGGTTCTGCAGCTATTGAACACAATGCGATTTTAAATGACGATGCTCAAATATCAGCTACGAGATATACAGGTACTGATTTAGTAGGTGCACTTGGTTTGGAACCTATTACAAATACTAAAAAAGCCGAAAAAGCAGTTAAAACAGGCTTTGAAAATAAATTTAATCAAACATTTTTTGATTCATATGGCTTTGAAAATACTTTTGCTTTTACCGTAACGAAAGAAACGGCAGAAAAATACAATTTAAAAAAAGTATCAGATCTAAAGAAACATAGAGACAAACTCAGAGTAGCAAGTGATGCAACATGGATTAAACGTAAAGGTGATGGTTATCCAGCGTTCGCGAAAGCTTACGGATTTGAATTTGAAAATATAAGAACAATGCAGATTGGACTCGTATATGATGCCTTGAAGAATAAAAGTATCGATGTAGCACTTGGTTATACGACAGATGGTAGAATTTCGGCTTATGATTTAGTGACGTTAGAAGATGATCGTCATTTCTTCCCACCTTATGATGCAAGTCCTTTAGCAACAAATGAATATTTGAAAGATAATCCTAAAGCTAAAAAATCTATCGAAAAATTAATTGGCAAAGTGTCTACTAAAAAAATGCAAGAACTGAATTTCAAAGCTGATGGTAAAAAAGAAGAACCTGCAATTATTGCTGAAAAGTTTCTAAAAGAACATCATTATTTTGAATAAATTATAAAAACACCCAATCCGAAAATGATTCCAACGGATTGGGTGATTTATTTTAAGTTGGGATTTATGTGCCAACCTCTTTATTTATAATGCTATGCCCAACCTCTGAAACGTGTTGCTTCAGCTGTACGTCTAACACCAACGACATAGGCAGATAATCTCATATCTAAATTTCTATTCTGAGATATTTCATAGACTTTATCAAAAGCTTCAACTAATTTTTCTTTCAATAAATCATTGATTACTTCTTCAGTCCAATAAAGACCTTGATTGTTTTGCACCCACTCAAAGTATGACACGGTAACACCGCCGGCACTTGCTAATACGTCAGGTATTAACAACACACCATTTTCAGTTAAGATACGTGTAGCTTCTTGAGTAGTAGGGCCGTTTGCAGCTTCAGCTACAATGCTAGCTTTAATATCTCCAGCATTCTGAGCAGTGATTTGATTAGCTAAAGCAGCAGGTACTAAAATGTCACAATCTAGCCCAAACAACTCGCTATTTGGAATGAGGTTATCAAATAAAGGTGTGATTCTGCCATGTTCTTTACGTAGCTCTAATAAATGATCAATATCTAAACCTTCAGGATCATATAATGCGCCACGACTTTCTGAAATACAGATAATTTTTGCACCTTTATCATGTAAGATTTTAGCGATAAAGCTACCAGCATTACCAAAACCTTGGATGACAACACGTGATCCTTCAATATTAATATTTTTACGTTTAGCAGCTTCTTCAATTGTGATGACAGCACCTAAAGCTGTCGCTTGTTCACGACCAAGTGAACCACCTAAAGCAAGAGGCTTACCTGTAATGAAGTTTGGTGCATTTACTTTATGCATTAAACTATATTCATCCATCATCCATGCCATAACTTGAGCATCCGTATACACATCTGGTGCTGGAATATCTTTAGTAGGTCCGACAATTTGAGATACTGCTCTTACGTAACCTCTAGATAATCTTTCAAGTTCCGTCTTACTCATGTTATGAGGATCACATTGAATTGCGCCTTTACCACCGCCATAAGGTAAATTAACGATGCCACACTTTAAGGTCATCCACATAGATAAAGCTTTCACTTCATTCTCATCGACATCAGGGTGGAAACGAATGCCGCCCTTAGTAGGTCCGACCGAACTATTATGTTGAGAACGATAACCTGTAAAAGTTTTTACCGAACCATCATCCATTTTTACTGGAATACGAACCTTTAAAAATCTAGCCGGCTCTTTAATGAGCTCATAAAGACCTTCATCATAACCTAGTTTATATAAAGCTTCTTCAATAATATTCTGTGTTGAAGTAACAAGATTGCTATTTTCACTCATGATTGACTCTCCTTCTATATATAAAAAACAATATTAAAAAAACATATTAAACTAAATGATAGTACGAATGAAAACATATTTCAATAAAATAAACAGAATTTACAAAAAAATTCGAAAACTATATAATTTTTGGTTGTGTGAAAAATGAGTACTTAATGTTAAATATACACTTTATTAATTGGATGAGGTTGATGTGTGTGGTGGAAGTGGAGTCGGGCTCTGAATGTTGCTTGTTTAGTGAGTCTTGCAACATACAAGCATTCTATGTTGCTTGTTTGATCAGTCTTGCAACATAAAGCATATACTTAAAAGAACAAACGAAAAATATAATGAAATTGGTAACTCTTAGAGCTAAAAAAATCATTTTTCAGAATAGTATTATGAAGTATCTTTTAAAGAGTTAGATTTATGTATTGATTATTACGCGACGTCATATAATATAGTTTCACCTATATTATATATGGGAGCTGTTCAGCATGAATAAAAATTTTAAAGCATACTTAATTTATATCTTGATTATCTTATCTTGTTTATTATTAAGCATTCCAATGTTACGCCAATTAGTGATGGAGAAGTTAGAAATAATGAAAGTTCATTCTCATTTTTCGGTATACCAATTAACGCTTTTATCCATGATAAATCCGTTGATATTAAGTTTAGTCGGTTTGACTTTGGGTCATTTTTTACATCAGAAAACTAAATTAAAATCTGTAATATATCAAAAAGGAAAATTTAAAAAACCATTAATGATTAGTGTTTTGAGTGGTGTTTTTATAGGTTTCATTCTAGTAATTGGGGAATGGATATCTAATGTATTTATACAAAACAAGAATTTGCTTGAAAATTCTTTTATAGAATTATTAGGGGGAGTTAGCTATGGGGGTGTTCTAGAAGAAATTATTATAAGATTTGGATTAATGACTTTAATTAGTTATTCTTTAATCAAAATAACTAAAAGAGAATCTAAATCTGTATATATTATATCGATTCTAATATCCTCACTTATTTTTTCATTAGGTCACTTACCAGCCATGCTTTTAGTATCAAATAGCGATATTACGATTTCTATAATCAAAGTAATGACGTTAAATATGATTGCTAGTACTATTTATGGGTTTTTATACTATAAATACTATTTAGAATGTGCCATGGTCGCTCATATAATGACGCATGTTACATCACAAAGTATATTATTTCTAATAACTTTATTATTTTAGGAATGTCTAAGTATATTTTTATTAAATAAATTCATACAAAAACACACCCCCAACAAGTTATGAAGAATGTTATGATAAAATGTAATCGATAACATATCTTGCTTGAAATGGGGGTGCCTTTTTGGCTGAAATGTTCAATATTCTACTAACTGTAGTTGTGCCTATTTTTTTGATGACGGCATTAGGTTATGTTTTGCAAAAGCGTGTTAAATTAGATTTAAGAACGTTAGCTAAGTTAAATATTAATGTGTTTGTGCCTGGATTTATTTTTGCGAAGTTCTATAAGGCTGACTTAGCTGTCAATTTATTATTTTCTATCGTCATTTTCTTTATTATATACATAGTAATGCTTTATATTGTTGCGTTTGTCTTGGCCAAAATGCAAAATTTAGATAAAGGTAAAGAGACGACTTTAACGAACAGCGTGCTCTTTTTTAACTCGGGTAATTACGGTGCACCTTTAAATGATATTGTATTTAAAAGTGATCCACTTGCAATGTCTGCGCAAGTAATCGTGTTAACTTTGCAAAATGTCTTTACCTTTACTTATGGTGTCTTTGCGATTCAATCAGTTCAATTAGGTAAACTTAAAGCGCTGCTGAATTATTTTAAGATGCCAATTATTTATGCGCTTTTATTAGCCATCATCTTAAACTACAACCATATTCCGATTCCTGAATTCATGTGGACAACTGTAAGTTATTTGTCTGATGCCATGATTGCGGTCGCTTTAATATTATTGGGCGCGCAAATTGCGAATATTAAGCTCAACTTTAAATGGTCATCTTCTTATATTTATATATTTATAAGGCTAGTAGTAGGGCCTGCGATTGCTCTTGTGATTATAAAGTGCATGGGTCTAGATGGTATTATTGCGCAAACTTTATTTATCGCTTCAGCGATGCCAACTTCTGTTAACAGTTCGGTCATTGCGCAAGAATATGACAATTATCCTGAGTTGGCTGCTGAGCTTGTCTTTATGTCTACGCTATTCAGTTCGATATCAGTAGTAATCGTTATTTATTTATCTCATATTATTTTCTAATTTATATTGAGATGTTCTTTAAAGGTGTGGCCGAAGTATGCTTCTCTATAAAGACCACGTCGTTGTAATTCTGGGACGATGAACTCTACAAAATCTTCTAAACTATAAGGCAGTGTAGGTGGCATTAAATTAAAGCCATCTGCTACACCTAATTTAAACCAACGTTCCATCTCGTCTACTATTTCTACAGGTGTCCCAATTAAAGTGAGATGTCCGCCACCTGCATTGAGATAGCCTAATAATTCTCTCACAGTAGGTTGAGTGTCTTCTATAATTTCTAAAATCGTTTCGTATCTTCCTACAGGACCGTCGAATGCTTCAACTGGAGGCAACGTTGGCACTGGTTCGTCCAATGCCCATTTCGTACAATCTTGCCTTACGAATGTGCTCAGTTGTTTTATAGCATTTTCAATCGGGAGACGTTTATCTAATTTTTCTTTTTTTAATAAAGCCGCTTCACGTGTTTCTGCAACATAAGTCACTAATCCAGGAAAGACTTTAATATATTTATTCGGCGTGCTACTTTGTTGTATCGCGTCGTTTAATTTTGCTCTGTAAGCTTTTGCTTGTTTTATGTTCCAAGATACAGAATAGACGGCATCTGCATGTTTAACTGCTAATGCTATCCCTTGCTTAGAAGCGCCAGCTTGCATAGCGACAGGTTTACCTTGTGGACTACTTGGCGTTGATAAAGGTCCATTTACTTGGAAATGCTCTCCTGAATGGTTAAAAGGTTTAATCTGATCATGTTTAATGAGTTGATTATTGTCGCGATCGTGTATGAAATGCTCTTTTTGCCAAGATGTGAACAGTTTATCCATTAATTCAGCAAATTCATTAGCTTTTTGATATCTTTTGTCATGTGATGGCAAAGCCTCCATGCTATGGTTCTGTGCTTCTAAATCGGACATAGAAGTGACTAAATTCCAACCGACGCGACCGTTTGTAGCATGATCAAGCGTTAAAAGTTGTCGCGCGACAGTATATGGATTCGAAAATGAGCTGGATATTGTTGAGACTAATCCAATATGATGCGTCACTTGTGATATTGCTGTTAAATTTATGATTGGATCTAACCAAAATGCAGGGAGTTCACTGTCTGACTTTGCAGGAAAAGACTGGTTATCAGCAAAGAATACAGCGTCTAACAATCCATTTTCTGAGAGTTGTGCTAACGATTGATAATATGAAATATCTCCAATTTGTTCGATAGATGAATCTTCCATCAGCCATGCAGCTTGATGATGTCCACACCCATATAATAAAACACCGATATTAAGTTGCTCGTTCTTGAAATTGCTCATTCATATTCTCCTTATATAGTTTGAAATTCTAGTTCATCGTCAAACCACCATCTACTGTATAATTCTGACCTGTAATACCTTTAGCTTTATCAGAAGCTAAGAAGCTCACCATATTGGCAACGTCTTGAGGTGTTGTTACTTTTTTAAGTGGCGTAGATTGAGCGATTAAATCGAAAACTTCTGGTGTCGTCACTGAACTCGCATCCGTTGTTTTCAGCAATCCACCCGATACAACGTTTGCTGTCACGCCATATTGTCCTAATTCCGCTGCAATATTTCGTGTAAAACCAATTAAACCGGCTTTTGCAGTTGTATACTCATGGTATGGTACGACTGGATTTTGGAATAGGTTAGTTCCAATACTTATGACAGCACCTTGTTTTCTTTCTATAAATTGTGGAGCAACACTTTGTACAATATTAAAAGCAGCTTTTAAAGTGCCGTCTATTTGTTGTTGATAATCTTCCCAAGAAAGGTCGACAAAAGCTTTTTGTTGCACAGGATCAAATTTGAAATTAACGAGCGCATTATTAACAACGACATCTATTTGTCCAAAGTGCTTCGTGCTCTCTGTTATTAAATGATCAACTTCTTGACGATTTGTAACGTCTGCTTTAATAGCAATAGCTTGTTCATGACCGATTTCAGCTACAAGGTTTTCAGCTTGTTCTTTGCTACTATTGTAATTGATGACGACTTGATAACCTTCAGATGCCAATGTGCGTGCAATTGTGGCACCCAATCCTCTACTACTTCCTGTAACTAGTACTGTTTTAACCATTTAAATCACTCCTATACAAAATTTAAATAAAAAAATACACAACCTTCCCGTAAGAAAGTTGTGTAAAATTAGAAAACATTTATAAAAAGGCATATTCATCCCTTAAAATTCATTTCACAAACACTTTCCTACGCTAGTATTAACTAGTTCAGGTTCAAAGGGTTTGAGTAAATACTCATCTCAGTTTAAAACACCCCTAGTGCATCTATTTAATTACTTTCAATGTATAGTTTTTAACAAATGATGTCAAGTTTACATTATTTGATAATACCTATACCCGATATCAATCTCTAGTACTAACTGGATTTCTACTTTTATCTATTCTATATTTCTTTCAAGATGCGATATATTTCTTCAGTGCTTTCTGCGTTTATTAATGTTTCTCGTGTTTCATCGTCCATGAGTGTGCGTGATAGTCTTTGCAATAGTTTCAAGTGTGTGTCACTGCTATCATTTGGTACGGCTATTAGAAAGATGATTTTTGGTTGTGTATCATCTAAGCTTTCCCATTCTACACCGCTTTTATTGTTTAAGACTGCTACTACTGGCTGTTTGACGACATTTGATTTAGCGTGTGGGATGGCTACGTTCATGCCTATTGCAGTTGTTGATTCTGATTCGCGTTTAAGTACGGCTTCTTTCAAAATTTCTTCGTCATCAATATAGTTGTGTTGTTTTAAATTTAGAATAAGTTTGTCGATTGCTTCATCTCTTGAAATGTTGCTGTTTTCTATTGTAATAACATTTTTATCAAATACTTTAAATTCTTCTGTTTCTGAATTTTGAGTTTCAACGTTTGAAGTGGTTTGATCTTTTTCATCATTCTCATCGATACCCATAAATGACGATGTAATACCACTGTCTGAATCATCTATATCAGCTGGGGATACTGCTGTTTCTTTTTTCTTTAAAAGTAATGCCACAAGCATCGTTACGATACTTCCGACTATAACGGCTATGAAAAACCATAGTACTTGATCTATTCCACCTAAGACAGCTACAATTGGTCCACCATGAGCTACTCGGTCTCCAACTCCACCTATAGATGCTATAACGGCAGCAACCATTGCACCTATCATGTTAGATGGGATAATACGTAGTGGATCTTGAGCTGCGAATGGAATGGCACCTTCTGTAATACCGAAAAGTCCCATTGTGAATGAGGCTTTACCCATTTCAATTTCACCTTTATTAAATTTGCGTTTATTAATAAAAGTGGCAAGTCCCAGTCCGATTGGAGGTGTACATACAGCTACTGCTACCATACCCATAACTGCGTAATTACCTTCAGCAATTAGTGCTGAACCAAATAGGAACGCGACTTTATTTACAGGTCCACCCATATCGAATGCAATCATTGCGCCGATAATTAAGGCTAAGATGATACTATTTGCACCTTGCATGCCTTTTAACCATGTTGTTAATCCTTCAAAAATGCTTGCAATTGGTGCCCCGATAACGAATATGAAGATAAGTCCTACTAATATTGAAGAGATGATAGGAATAATAATGATTGGCATTATAGGTGCCATTGCTTTTGGAATTTTGATATTTTTAATCCATTTTGCAATATAACCTGCTAGGAAACCAGCCACAATACCACCTAAAAATCCTGCGCCTGCTTCACTACCATAGAAACTTCCATCAGCAGCAATTGCACCACCAATCATACCTGGAACTAACCCGGGTTTATCAGCTATACTGACTGCAATATAACCAGCTAGTATAGGCACCATGAAACTAAATGCTAAGCTACCGATATTTTCGATAGATTTCCAAAACGAATCTTCAGGAATTTTTAACCCTTCAGGTGTAGTGTTCCCGCCTAATGTTAATGCTATAGCCATTAATAAACCACCGACTACGATAAATGGAACCATAAACGATACACCGTTCATTAAATGTTGGTAAACCATTTGTAGACCGCTCTTTTGTTCATCTTCATCATGTGTATGTTTATTACCATTTTTTTCATGGTGTATATGCGCATCTTGATCAATGATACGTTGAATTAATAGTTTAGGATTATGAATACCCTCTCTAACACTTTCATTAATTAATCGTTTCCCGTCAAAACGTGATAAATCGACTTGTCTATCTGCAGCGATAATGATGCCATCTGCTTCTCTAATTTCTTTTGATGTAAGTACATTTTCAGCACCGACACCACCTTGTGTTTCTACTTTTATATCTATGCCCATTTCTTTAGCAGCTTGCTCTAATTTTTCCTGAGCCATGTAAGTATGTGCTATCCCGTTTGGACAAGATGTTAT
>CABFOD010000518.1_pt1 | contig 11229 bp, 11 predicted proteins | sample 3521941 | NCBI WGS metagenome assembly CABFOD01 (sample SAMEA5312449, study PRJEB27640) | indoor metagenome | biome: indoor environment; feature: uncontrolled; material: polymer tiles stone | place: Germany | collected 2014-07-07
ATCGCGTCCCATGCTTTTCTTATGTTAAAGAAGTCTTAGACTTTTGTGGTATTTTTTGCGCATGCTTTCCTCGGGCATGTTCTCAGCCTGTAGTCTTCGAATCATGCTGTTCCCGCAGGAGTCAGCGCTTTACTAACTAGTATTTACTCATATTATCGCTATAACATTTATTTTTCTCAATAATTGTTCAAACTAATTATTTTTCTCATCAGAACTAGAGATAAATAAGGCAAAAAATGTGAACGGAATAATAACAAATATTCTAGTCTGGATATTATTATTACCCGTTATTTCAGGTAAAATAATATACACAAGTCCTGTTATTATTAATAAAAACAAATAAATTTTCTTTTTAATACTCATCGTTCAAAACACACCTTTATTCATTTTACTTAACGATCACACCATTAACATATTTAACCATATATACTAAAATATAACAATATAATTAAAACTTTTCTACTATGAAAAAATACACACTTTAATAGCGAAAAAAGCATGGGACATCGCGTCCCATGCTTTTCTTATGTTATTATTCTAAACCTTTAATAACTTCGTCTACTTGTTTTTCAGTTGTTCTTACGCCACCTGAAGCTAAGTACCATAATTGTGCATCTACGTTAACAACTTTATTGTTCTTAACTGCATCTACATCTTTAATTACGTCGTTTGATAATGCTTTCTTAGCAGTTGATTTACCACCGATTGCTTGACCTCTGTCCATAGCATAGATGATTCCAGGGTTTTTCTCAGTGATATATTCATAACTTACTGGTTGTCCGTGACCGCTTGCTTTAATATCTTTATCTACTGGTGTAACACCTAATACATCAAAGATTAAGCTACCAAATCTAGCTCCTGGACCGTATGTAGATAATTCACCTTCGTTAACTAATAAGTACATTGCTTTGTCGTCTGATTTTTTAGCTTTATCTTTAGCAGATTTTACTTTTTTATCTAAATCAGCATTTAATTCTTTTGCTTTGCTTTCTTTGTCGAAGATTTTACCTAAGTTAGTTGTGTTTTCTTCTACTGATTCTAAGTAATTGTTATCATCTGCACCAACATATAAACGTGCTGCATCTGGTGCTGCTTTTTTCAATTCATCTTGTACTTCAGTTCCAGCTGTACGACCAGAGAATAAGATTAAGTCTGGTTGAACTTCTGCTACTTTATCATAGTTTACTTCTTTAACTGAACCAGTGTTTACAATGTCGTCGCCTTTAAATGCATCTAAGAATTTTGGTAATGATGCGCCACCTTCACCTTTAGGTACACCTTTAACTGCATCTTTAGCACCTAAAGCTTCAACTGTATCTAAAGCACCGTAGTCTAATACTACAACTTTTTTAGGATTAACAGGTACTTTAACTTTGTCTTCTATAGTTTTTGAATCACTGCCATCTTTCTTTTCACCACGAATTTGATATTTCGATTGGATTTCTACTGTTTTAGACTCACTCTTCGTATCACCTTTTGATGATTTTTCTTTACTACTTGAATTACTTCCACATGCTACAAGTACAACTGATAATACTGCAATTAAAATAAAACTGAAAACTTTTTTCATTATCAATGTCTCTCCTTCAAATATTATGATAAATTATGTGTCCAAAACCCTATTGCCCAACAAACTACGAACATCACTCCTTTCAATGTTGTATCAATTTTGCTACATAGCTAATGTTTTAATTTCTTCTTCTTCGATGTATTCATCATCAAAATAGACACAAATACGTTGACCATTAATTTCTTGAATTTTAATTTCTAAGTCATAAATGTCACGTAATACATCTTCACAAATAACATCGTTTTTAATACCAGCGATTTCAACTTTACCTTCTTTGATCGCGATAATTCTATCTGAATAGCATGAAGCAAAATTAATATCATGTATAACAATTACGATTGTCTTGTTCATTTCTTTCACAAGTCTTCTTAAGATTTTCATAATCTGTACAGAATGTTTCATATCTAGATTGTTTAATGGTTCATCTAATAGAATGTATTCTGTATCTTGAGCTATCGTCATCGCGATATAAGCTCTTTGTCTTTGACCGCCTGATAGTTCACTTAAGTATTTATCTTGAATTTCAGTGAGTCCTAAATAATCTAGCGCTTTATCAATCATAGCTTGATCTTCTTTTTTTAATTTACCTTTTGAATATGGAAATCTTCCGAAACTCACAAGTTGTCTTACTGAAATCTTAAGTTCTGTATGATTAGCTTGTTTTAAAATTGCTAGTTTCTTAGCAAGTTCATTACTTTTCATTGAAGCGATATCTTGATCGTCTATCGTAATTTTACCGTTATCTTTATCAATTAAGCGGCTGACCATAGCCAAGACCGTACTTTTACCTGCACCGTTTGGACCTATGAATGATGTGATTTTCCCTTTTTCAATTTCTATATCTACTTCATCAACAACTTTATGCTGATGATAAGCTTTTGTTAATCCTTCGACTTTAATCATGCTACATTACGCTCCTTTAAAATTAAGAATATAAAGTAAATGCCACCTATAAAGTTAATCATGATGCTAATTTCTGTATTACCTTCAAACACGTGCTCCACGACCCATTGACCTAAAAATAAGCTTATCCAACTGATGAGTATTGAAGCCGGTAATATGTATTTATGATCGAATTCTTTGATGAATTCATGTGCTAAATTCACGACTAGTAGACCTAAAAATGTAATGGGTCCAACAAGGGCTGTTGAAATTGTAACAAGTAGTGCAACCATAACCATCAACCATCTCGTCACATTTGTATAATTAACACCAAGGTTAATGGCTTGATCTCTTCCTAATGACAATACATCTAAGTAGTTCTTTATCTTAAAAGCAATGAATATCATAATTAATAAAACAATGCCTGATATCGTAAGTAAACCTTCATTTATTGCACTAAAGCTCGCGAACATTGCACTTTGTATTGATAAGAATTCTTCAGGATCTATCATCATTTCAATAAAACTAGATAAACTAGAGAAGAATGTTCCAAAAACAATACCTAATAGTAATATGAAGAATACATTTTGATCTTTAGACCTAAACAATATTTGGAATAAGAATAAACTAAATAGAATCATACCTACCAATGTAATTAAAAAGTTAAGATGATTATTCAGTACGACTGTCGATGTGGAACCAAATAAAAATATTAAAGACGTTTTAATAAACATATAGACTGCATCTAAACCAATAATGGAAGGTGTTAAAATTCTATTATTCGTGATTGTTTGGAAAATAACCGTCGAAACTGCAATACTGCCACCTACTAATAACATTGCGATAACTTTTCTAACTCGTCCGGTTAATTGATACTCCAATATATTAGGATTAATGTTATAAAGTAAATAAAGTGCTGCAATTAATAGCGTTAACACAGATAAAAGGATTAATTTATGTATGGGGGTTAATTTATTGAGCATTTCTTGAACGTCCTTTCATCAGCAATACTATAAATATGAAACTACCAATCACACCTATTGTTAAACCAATTGTAATTTCATAAGGGAATATAATTAATCTTCCTATGACATCACAAATCATCACAAACAATGCACCAAATACTGCTGTATGTGGCAATGCATTTTTCAAATGATCTCCTCTGAATATTGAAACTAAGTTAGGAATAATTAATCCTAAGAATGGCATCATACCAACTGTTACAACAACAAGTGCTGTAATAATTGATGCAATGATAAGTCCAATATTGACAACTTTTTGATAATTAAGTCCTAAATTCACACTGAAATCTTTACCCATACCAGCAATCGTAAATTGATTCGCAAATATAAACGCTAAAATCAATAACGGAATACTAATATAGAGAATTTCATATCTACCGCTTGTAATAATTGAGAAATTACCTTGCATAAAATTACCAATACTTTGTACAGCATTTGTACGTAATGCAACAAAAGAAGAAAAACTCGACACAATGTTTCCGAGCATGATACCAACTAAAGGTATAAAAATAACATCTTTAAATTGAATTCTACGGAGAATTTGCATAAATAGCATTGTTCCAAATAAGCTTAATAATGTAGCAAATAATAATTTAAGTAGTATATTGGCTTCTGGAAACGCGATAAGAGAAATTAATATACCTAATCTCGCCCAATCCATTGTCCCTGCAGTTGTTGGAGAAACGAATTTATTTCTTGTTAACTGTTGCATAATCAGTCCACAAATAGCTAATGAACTCCCTGAAATAATAATACTGGCTGTTCTCGGAATTCTACTCGACACTAAAATGTTCTTCTGTTCGTCAGTTAAATTTAATATATGTAAAGGTTTTACTTCTGAAACACCTATAAAAATAGAGAAGAACGTTGCAATTACTAATAATATGATTAAAACATCTAAACGCATTAAAAACTTTCCCATGTCACACCCTACTTCTCTTTAGTTGATAACGATTATCATTATCTCTATTGTAATGAAGAATATGACTAAATGCAATGCAATTTATAAAAAAGAGTGATGGAATTAAATTCCACCACTCTTTTATAATTATTTTATATTAATATCTTTGTTTGGCATTGTGTGTTGATCTCTAGCAGTAACATGACTTGTTACATTGTATTGACCCGCTTCTTTAAATTTATATTTTAAAGTGTATACACCATCTTTATTTTCTTTAACTTTCTTCATTTCTGAAGATTTTTTGTCCCCATCTTTAACGATTTCAAACATCACTTCATCTGCATCTTTTACTTTTTCATCACCAAGTGTCACTTTTGCTGAAACCTCTACTTCTTCACCACTTTTAGCTTCTTTAGGCACATCTAAAGCAACTTCCAAAGCTTGAGGTTTATCAGAAGACTTATGTTCTGAATGATGATGCTCATCCTCTTTCTTGTCATTTCCACATGCTGCTAGCACAGAAATGACCAATACAGTTAATACCCCTAGTAATATTCTTTTCATGAATATAACCCACCTTTCAATATATTATCTTCATTATAAACAATAAATATCACATAAATTCCAATAAATATTGAAAAATATGTTAACTTTTTATCCTCATAAAAAATAGCCTAGGACAAGGTACATGTCCTAGACTACTACTTAATTTTTTACTTTTCATCAAAGATGAAGTCTTCATCTTTAAGTGCTTCTACATTTAATGCTAGTACATAACCGTCACCTTTAACACTAAAGAAGTCATGGTTTTTAGTACTTGTATTTAATGCATTCTCAATAATTGGGTTGAACGCTTTTTCTTCATAATATGGTTCAAATCCTAAATTAGCTAATGCTTTATTCGCATTATATGTTACGTAGTTCATAACATCATTTGTTAATCCTATTTCATCATATAATGTTTTTGTATATTCGTATTCATTCTTATAAAGTAAATCAAGCATACGATACATTTCTCTATCTGCTTTAATTTGTTCGTCTTGTGACAATTCATTTTTTAAACTTTGTGCATCTAGACCAGTAAATACACCGTGAATAGATTCATCTAGTAAAATTTTACGGATGATTTCTCCTGAAGTTGTCATACGGCCTTGTCCTGCTAAATATAATGGATAGTAGAAACCTGAGTAGAATAAGAATGTTTCTAAGAACACACTTGATACTCTAGCCATGTATTGATCATAAATTGAAGCTTCTTTACCCCATAATTTATGATAATTACCTACGATCATTTCTGATTTATATTTCAAGTGTGGTTCTTCAACAACCCACTTATCTAATAATTCATTTGTTTCACTAGATGGTAATAATGTCGTGAATATATGTGAATAACTTTTCGCATGTATTTGTTCCATCATACCCATAAATGAATACACTGCTTTTTTACGTAAGTCTTTCGTATGCATCATGATTAGAGGCATGCCATCATCAGCTTGATGTGTATCTAATCCAGTAAGACCAGCTAATGCCTTTTTAAAAGCATTTTTTTCAGGTTCTGTTAATGTTTCCCAACTTGCTATATCTTTAGATACTTTAAATTCTGACTCAACCCACATTTGTGAGATGTTTTGACGCCAAAACATATTCGTCATATCTTCTTGTGTATTCCAGTTTACTGCCTTCATGTTAGATCTCCTATCTTAATTAAATTGATTAGATTGCGCAACTTGTACATTCTTCAACGCTTAATAATTTATTTCGTGTATAGTAAAGTGATTTTAAGCCTTTATGGTGAGCATATACGTATAATCTTGAAAGTTCACGTGTTGAAATCTCAGAATTTACATATAAAATTGTAGAAATACCTTGGTCTACATGCTCTTGAATCGTTGCAATTAAATCAATTAATTTCATTTGATCTGTATTAAATGCTGATTTGTAATACCACATTGTTTCAGGTGATAAGAATGGCATTGGGTAAAATGTTTCTGCATTACCATATGTTCTTCTTTCAATTTGGTCGACAATTGGCATAACAGAACTTGTCGCATTTTGTACATATGAAATACTTTGAGTTGGTGCAATAGCAAGTCTATATGCATGGTATAAACCATGTTCTTTAACAGCTTCTGCTAATGCTTTCCAATCTTCTGCAGTTGGAATATCGAAACCTTCAAATAATGCCGCAACATTATCGTATTCAGGTTTAATATCTTGTTGGATATATTTTTCAAAGTATTTACCTGAAGCGTAATCAGATTTGTCGAAATCTACATATGTTTCTTGTCTTTCTTTCGCAATTTCCATTGAACGTTCGATAGAATAGTAGTTCATCATCATGAAGAATACATTTGCGAAGTCTTTAGCTTGCTCTGATTCATAACCAATTTTGTTTTTAGCTAAGAAACCGTGTAAGTTCATAACACCTAAACCTACAGAATGTAGCTCATTGTTTGCTTTTCTTACACCTGGTGCATTTTTAATGTCTGTATCATCAGATACAACTGTTAAAGCATCCATACCAATATGTACAGAATCACGGAATTTCTTAGATTCCATCACGTTTACAATATTTAATGAACCTAAGTTACAAGAAATATCACGTTTGATTTCATCTTCAGTTCCATAATCGTTAATAATTGACGTTTCTTGTAATTGGAATATTTCTGTACATAAGTTACTCATTTTGATTTGTCCGATATTAGAGTTAGGATGTACTTTATTCGCATTATCTTTAAACATCAAATAAGGATAACCTGATTGTAATTGCGTTTGAGCAATTGTATTTAACATATCACGTGCATCTTTAGCTTTTTTAATGATATTAGGATTTGCTACAAGTTCATCATAGTATTCATCTAGATTGATATCATCAAGTGTCACACCATATTCACGTTCAACAGTATGTGGTGCGAACATATAGAAATCTTTACCTTCTTTAGCTAAATCAAAGAATTTAGATGGAACGATTAAACCAGTAGAAATAGTAGATAATCTAATATCTTCATCTGCGTTCACTTTTTTAGTATCTAAGAATTCTAATACATCATAATGGAAGATGTTTAAGTATACTGCACCCGCACCAGGTCTTTGACCAAGTTGATCAGCATAACTAAAGCCACCTTCAAGTGATTTAGCAACTGGTAATACTCCTTTAGCGACACCTTTAATACCTTTAATAGCTTCACCACGTGCACGCAATTTAGATAAGTTGATTGCTACACCGCCACCAATTTTACTTAATTGTTTAGCTGTTGAATCAATAAAGTTAATTGAATTTAAGCTATCATCTACTTCTAATAGGAAACAACTTACTAGCTCACCACGTCTAGCTCTACCAGCATTTAAGAATGTTGGTGTTGCAGGTTGAATACGTTGTTCAATCATACCTTCAACAAATTGTTTAGCTTGTTCAACATTACCTTTAGCTAAATATAGAGAAACAATAATAACGTGTTCTTTATATGTTTCAAGGTATTCTGATTTATCATTAGTCTTCAAAGCGTAATCTTTGAAGAACTTACTAGCTGACATGTAACTTGCAAATTGAAAAGGAATTGAATCTGCAAACTGGTTAATCTCTTTTAATGATGTCTCACTATATTCTTTAAATAAGTCATAATAAAAGTCTTGTTCAACTAAAAAGTGTAAACGTTCAATAGGATCATTGAATTGAATTGTTTTTTCTGCAATTTCTTCTAAATATACTTCTAATGCTTCTTGATCTTTTTCAATATCGAAAAAGCCGTCTTCTCTTCTCTTTGTTACCTTATTGTTTAATTCAATATGATTTTTCTTTTGTTTGTTTATCATTTTCATAGAGATTAACCACCTTTTCCTTAAATTCATCTGCTATAGCTTGGTTACCGTGTAACTCAAATTTCATCAATAAAGGGACATGATATTGATTCGCGATCTCTTCACTAGCTTTCGCGAAATTCTGTCCCCAATTTCTATTTCCACTACCTGCTACTGCTTTAAGATTATGATGATTCACTTTCAAAAAATCTTGTACAGTATCAGGTACTTGGCCAAATCCAATTGTACCTGTAACCATTATAAATGGTTCATTTATTTCATTTGTCTTGTTTGCCTCAGTGAGAGCCATTGTGTCAGACAATCCTGCTCTCTGTATGAACCGTCGTACATTACCAGTTAAAGAGTAATAAATTATCTTCATAAACTTTCACCTACCACATGTAAATGCTTATACAACTGTATAAATGAAATAAAAAATACAAAAAAATGAACACTTTATTCATTTTTATTTCAAATGCACAAAACACAAGATATAGTGTTACGTTTTATAAGCACATACTATATTATGTGATTCATTATAGCACTTTAAATGATTCATAACACTTATAATACCTTATATTTTTTTAAAAAATAGGGTTGACTTTCTTCTTGTTTCGACTAAGCGTTGCTATATCAACATTTGAAAATTGCTTTCATAAAAATTTATTTGTCGAAAACAATCAACGAACAAGTCATATACTTTTTAAAGTGAATTATGATAATATATGTTCATTGATAAAAAATAGAAGGTGTTTACATGAATTCCACAGTAAAAGGAATAATTGCAATACTCATTTCTTCGATTGGTTTTAGTTTAATGGCAGTATTCTTCAGATTATCTGGTGACTTACCAGTTTTTCAAAAATCACTTTTTAGAAACCTCATCGCAATGATTGTACCGATTTACTTTGTCATGAAGTATAGAGCACCATTTTTCGGTAAATTAGAAAATCAACCGTTACTCATTTTGCGCTCTACACTTGGACTTATTGGTGTATTACTCAATATTTATGCGATTGATCACATGGTTTTAAGTGATGCGGATATGTTAATGAAATTAAACCCATTCTGGACTATACTACTTTGCGCGATATTTTTAAATGAAAAAGCACGCAAATACCAAGTAATTGCAATGATTGTAGCGATTCTTGGTGCATTGTTTATAATTAAGCCTACATTTGATTCAGATATGATGCCAGCAGTTATCGGTTTATTATCTGGAATTTTTGCTGCAGGTGCTTATACTGCCCTACGACCTTTAGGACAACGTGAAAAATCATATACAACAGTATTTTACTTTTCATTCTTTTCTACGGTCGCATTAATTCCATTTGTCATCTTTACATTTGAACCTATGACACTTTCACAAGTCATCATATTATTGTTATCAGGTGTCTTTGCAACAGTTGGTCAATTCGGTATAACAATTGCCTATAGTTTCGCAGCAGCAAAAGATATTTCAATATTTGTATACGCATCTGTCATATTCAGTGCCATACTCGGTTTCATCTTATTTAAAGAAGTACCAGATTTACTCAGTTATTTAGGATACATTATTATATTCTTAGCAGGCTATTATATGTTCAAGAAAGCCCAAAGAAATCCTAAACCTAAAGAAGCAATTAATAAAGGAGAATCATAATGTCAGAGGGAAGAAACAAAGACGAATTAAAAGATATTACGTTATTAGGGAATCAAAACAATCAATATCATGATCAATACAAACCTGAAGTATTAGAAGTGTTCGACAATAAACATCAAGGTAGAGATTACTTTGTAAAATTCAATTGTCCAGAATTTACTTCTTTATGTCCTATCACAGGACAACCTGATTTTGCGACAATTTATATTTCTTATATACCAAACATTAAAATGGTAGAATCTAAATCATTAAAATTATACTTATTCAGCTTTAGAAACCATGGTGATTTTCACGAAGATTGTATGAACGTTATCATGAATGATTTAATAGAATTAATGGATCCCCATTATATAGAAGTTTTAGGTAAATTCACGCCACGTGGTGGTATTTCTATCGATCCTTATACAAACTATGGAAGACCAGATTCTAAATACGAAAAAATGGCAGAGTACCGTATGATGAACCACGATTTATATCCTGAAAATATCGACAACAGATAATAATTCAATATATAGCCGAGTCATATTCAACATGACTCGGTTTTTTATATGTATAAATTTCACATTTCAAAACATATTACTCACCAATTAAGAAAACGCTTACAATTTTAAAAATTTGTTCACATTTATCTTAAGCCTTGCCACTATTGACGCTATTATTTTTAATAGTCATTATTGTATGAATATTGTTAATCTTTACCTTGTGTTTATTTTGCGAAAGCATTACAATTTAACATGTGCTAATTTTAAGTACATCTAAAAATGAATACAGTTTATTATGAGGGGAAGTAAAAAATGGGTAACAAACATTATACTAAAGAGGAAATTATCCAAAGTACACCACGTACAGGTTTCTTTGGTCATCCTAAAGGCTTGGCTACATTATTCCTTACCGAATTCTGGGAAAGATTTAGTTATTATGGAATGAAGGCTATTCTTGCCTACTACATTTACTATTCAGTAGCAAAAGGCGGCTTTGGTATTGATCAAGGTTTAGCACTTCAAATCGTTTCTATCTACGGTGCACTTGTTTATATGAGTGGTGTTATTGGTGGATGGATTGCTGATAGAATTACTGGTACACGTCATGCATTATTCTACGGTGGAATACTCATCATGATTGGTCACATCTTATTATCACTACCAAATAATTTTACATTGCTATTAATCGCGCTATTGTTCTTAATTATTGGTACAGGATTATTGAAACCAAACATTTCTTCTACAGTAGGTTTATTATATGAAAAGAATGACCCAAGAATGGATTCAGCATTTACTATTTTCTACATGTCAATCAACTTAGGTGCTTTAATTTCACCATTATTAATCGGTTGGTTACAAGTAAACGTAGGCTTCCATGCTGGTTTTGCAGTAGCAGCAGTTGGTATGTTCATCGGTTTAATCATTTATTTCAT
>CABFOD010000255.1_pt1 | contig 11081 bp, 9 predicted proteins | sample 3521941 | NCBI WGS metagenome assembly CABFOD01 (sample SAMEA5312449, study PRJEB27640) | indoor metagenome | biome: indoor environment; feature: uncontrolled; material: polymer tiles stone | place: Germany | collected 2014-07-07
GAACCATTAAATGTTGAGTTTTCTTCTGTAATTACAGATAATCAGCAGTCAAATTACAAGTTGTCGTTATCAGCAGACATAAATCAGCACGTTACAGCAAGCGATATCTACTTTGTTAAAACACAACTAAGTGGAAAGCTTCAATATAAGGATGTGCCTGATAAAGTAACACCTCCGGCACTGGAAGTTGAACTGATTGATAAGCAGCATCAGACTGTTATCGACCGTACTGTTGTAAATCCTGATCATCTCGAATATACATTTGATCAACTCAACAAATTTAACATTGATAATCAGCTGATAGAGTATGAAGTGCGCCCTAAGGCAATTGGCAACTACAAAGTTGATGTAAAGGCAAACGATATCTTACTGCAGTATCTTTCCACAAAGATAGAAGGGGATATTCGTAACGAGTCGGACAAACCGTTAAATATGAAGATTATCAATAAAGCTACAGGATCAATTATAGATGAAGTATTAGTAGACGCAACGCAACTACACTATACAAAAGATAACCTACCACTGAATGATGAGCAAGGTAACAAAATTGAATATGAAGTTATAGTAGAAGATACAGAAGGATTTAAGTCCTCAACGTCAAACTTTGATGTTGAAGTCACTAAAGATAAAGCAAAAGATAATCATCCTGAAAATAGTGTAGAAACTAAACAAGATGATCAGCCTAAAGCAGATGTTAAAGAAGCAGAGGAAAGTGAAGCTTCAGCCGAGCCTATACTACAATCAACGGCAGTGGATAAAGCAAATGAAATATCTGCAGAGCAAGATATAAATAAAAGTACTATGAATAATTCATTGGAAAGATCGTTAGTCTATGTAGCACCTAAAGAAATGCCGCTGCTTAGCACATTCAGTCTTGCTAACACGAACTTACTAGGTTTTGCGCCAATGAACAACGTAGCTGGAGTAGCTGAAGATCCATATCCTACATATAAAGGGCAAATCAGTAACATGGCTTGGGATGAAAAAGGGCTGTATCGCAATAGAACACCACAGCCTGTTGAATATAATGAATCATTTCAGTGGAAACAAGCACAACCGACTTCAACTGAAAATGAATATGCAATTGATTTAAAAACACAAGGCCGTGCATCTGTTACACAAGAAACAGTAGATATCGTTCTTGTAGTTGATAATTCAGCAAGTATGGGCGCTATTATAGGAAATGGAAAGACACGCTGGCAGAGTATGAAAGATGATGTATTCCAATTCATAGATGAGGTAACGCAAGCAAATACAGCGACTAACACTAAAGTAAGAATCGATGTCGTTAACTTTGCTTCAATAGTGAGACCGGAGCGTAATCCAGGATTTTCAGGGGATCCTGCAATTATTAAATCTAAGTTCTATTCAAGTTATCTAAATAATCAAGATGCTGGAACGTTTACTCAGCGAGGTTTAATAAGTGGCTCCAATAAACTTAGTACATCCAGTGCTTCAAAGAAAGTGATGGTTGTGCTTACAGATGGTGCTCCGACTTTAAGTTACTTGGGGACTCGTGCTACTGGTAGTGAGAACATCACGTCGTTTAGCAACTATGTTAAAGGGTATGGAACAAACTTTAAACTGCATGGGAGGTCGACATATTATGCAGATCACGATCCTTATTTTATAAATCGAGATATAGAAATTACCAATCATGGTCAGCCGACGATTTCAGAAGCGAAGTTAATTAAGAACTCAAGGCCAGATTTTGATATCTTCTCTATTGGATTAGATACAACCGTTGCAAGCGGAGGTGCTACCGAAGAGGATATGAACAATGTGCTCAATAACATTGCATCAAGACCGGAATATGCATTTACAACAAAGGACTCTGCATCAGAATTGTCAAAAACATTATCGAAGATTTCACAAAGTGTATCGAATAGTATCTCTAATGGCGTTGTAACTGATCCGATAGGGCCTATGTATGATCTCAATTTAGGTAGTGACAATATATTGGATAAGTCCGACTACACGTTAACCGCCTCCAACCCAGATCTATTAAAGAGTGTAACGGTTAATTATGATCCAAACACAAAGACATTAAAGATGAATGGATTAAATTTAGGAAAAGGTGAATGGGTTAATCTCAACTACAAAGTAAAACTGAGAGTAACAGACGACAACTTTGTGGAAAATCAGTGGTATCCGATGAATGGTACTACAACACTGAAACCTTCTAGTGCCTCTATCAATTTAAGAGAGTATCCAGTTCCTGAAGCTAAAGCGAAAAGTCCGTCTTATAACTTTGTATTTAATAAGATAGATGATAATGAAAAACCATTACAAGGAGCGGTTTTTGAACTGAAAGACGCCAGTGGGAATATATTGAGCCGAACTTCTAGTTCTAGTGGACAAGTTCAATTTGATAACTTAAAAAAGGGACGATATACTCTGACAGAAAAAAGTGCGCCTAATGGCTTCATAAAAGATTCTAAAGTTTACACTGTCGTTATTGCTAGTAACGGTGAAATTAGAATAGATAATGTACTTTATACCGATGCAAATAAATTTAAGATAATTAATAAAAAGTTATTAGGTTCAATAGAAGTGATCAAACATAAGACTGGTAACGAAAATGAACTGTTACCTGGTGCAAAGTTTGAACTGAGAAATTCTGCAGGTGACCTAATCGACACCTTAACAACAGGCACAGATGGCAAAATACTATTTAAAGCGTTACCTTTAGGAAGTTATACTCTAAAAGAAATTCAGGCTCCGAGTGGTTACCAGTTAAATAGTGAACCTATTAATATTACGGTTAAAAACGATGAAAAAGTAACTATTAAAGTTGCTAACAAAAGTAACAGTGATATCTTACCGAATACCGGGGGAACAGGAACCATATTCTACACTTTATTAGGCATGCTTATCATGGTAATTGCCGTATGGAGCAGAAAGAAAGTATCGAAATCTTAATAATTATCCTGTGTAAGCAGGTTATTATAAAAAAACATAAAATATCAGGAGGCAATTATGTCTAAATTTACACAGCGTTTGTCAATATTTTTAATAGTTACACTTGTATTAGGATTAGTATTACCTGTAAAAGCATCAGCAGCAACAGGGAAAGTAACAGATTTAACAATTCATAAAATAACAGGTTCTGAAGACACAACAGCCACTTATGATCAGTTAGTAAATGGTACTGCACCTGCAGGATCAAAGCCGATTTCTAACATTTCATTTACTTACTGGAAAGTAACATCAGAACAATTAAAGCAATTGAAAGAGCATCCTGAGAATTATGATACGTTAGAAAAAGTACGTACTTTGCTATCAGAACCGACAGGAACAACTCCGAAAACAGCAGCAGACGGAACAACTAAAGTACCAAATTTAGAAGAAGGTTACTACTGGTTCATCGAAGATAAATCAACAGCAATTAAAGATGCTAAAGCAGTACCATTTGGACTTGAGCTTCCGATCACTAATGAAGCAGGAACAGGTTATATTAATAATTTACATGTATTCCCGAAGAATACATTACAAGACTTACCGACAATCGATAAGGATGTTAAATCTGATGATACAAAGTCTGCATCATTTGCAGTAGGTGAATCATTCAACTGGATTATTCAGCCTTCTGTACCAAAGGGTATCGAAGAGTATGAAAAGTTTGAAGTTACTGATACAATCGATTCAAGATTGACATTTGAAGGTACTGAAAAAGTAAAAGTTACGATTAACGGTAACGCACTTTCTTCTGGGGACTATACAGCAACTTACAGTAATAATAAATTAGTAGTAAGCTTTACAAAAGCAGGGCTAGGTAAATTAAATGTAGAAAATCCTAAACTAGAAATCTTTGTGCCAACAGTGATTAATGACACAGCGGTTATGGGATTACCTATTAGTAATGATGCGACTTTAAACTTTGATAATGGTCACGGTGTCACAACTCAACCTGGAACTGACACGCCGCCACCTACTGTACCTCCTACAGATATTCCGAAAGTCTATACTGGCGGAAAGAAATTTGTTAAGACAAATGGTCAAACTAATCTAGGTGAAGCAGAATTTGTTATTATGAATGGTGCAGGAGACTATCTTGTTCAAGACGGTAACCTTAAAGTTTCGTGGACAAAATCTGAAAGTGATGCGACAAAATTTATCTCATCAGCAGATGGTAAATTTGAAGTAAAAGGATTATCGTATGGTGAGGATGGTTCTAACAACACAGGTGCAACAACATATAAAATTAAAGAAGTAAAAGCTCCTAAAGGTTATTCAATACCAACAGATCCAGTTACAGAATTTACTGTAAACTCAACATCATACCATGCTGATCCGTCAGCTACAGTATTATCAGATGCAACACCACAAGAAATCATCAATAAGAAAACTGAAATACCAAACACTGGTGGAATCGGTACAGTTATCTTCACAGTAATAGGGATTGGACTAATGGTTCTGGCTTTAGTATTCTTTAGAAGAAAGCAAGCATAACTTTGTTAAATGTGGTGGACGCTGTCCACCTCATTTTTTTGATAAGGAAGGCGATTTTTTTGAAATCCGAAAAGAAAACAAAGAAAAATATAATCTCTAATTTGATATTTGGATTGATATTCTTCGCTGGATTCGGCATATTGATCTATCCGATGATAAGTGCGGTATATTACGATTATGAAGCGAGTAACGAAGTTAATGATTTCAATAAAGAAGTTGAACTGCTGTCAGATCAGCAGATTAAAGCACGTATTGACAAGGCGAAAGCGTATAATCAGTCGTTAACAGGAAATGAAGCCTTACACGACGCCTATAGTAAAGCACAAGAACAGGAAGGAAAACGTGAATATGCAAAGATGCTGGAAGTACATGAGAAGATAGGCCATGTTGAGATACCTGCTATCCATCAGGATATCCCTTTATTTGCCGGAACAACTGAAAGAGTGCTTCAACAAGGACTAGGACACCTTGAGAATACTTCATTACCTGTAGGTGGAAAGAACACCCATAGTATCATCACAGGACATAGAGGGCTGCCTGATAAAAAGTTGTTTACCGATCTTGATAAAATGAAGATAGGGGACATGATCTATGTTCATAATATTCAAGGGATACTGGCCTATAAAGTTGAACGTATCAAGGTGATAGAACCCGATGATTTCAGTGATTTGAAAATAAAGAAAGATACAGACCGATTAACACTGCTGACATGTACACCATACATGGTAAATTCACATCGGCTGATAGTAACTGGCCATCGCGTTCCATATACGCCTGAAGCGACGGGCCATCAATCGACTCAGGAACCATGGTGGTATAAATTTTTATATGTCTATAAGAACTATTTGATAGGTATCGGGTTATTTATTGTAATCTATCTGCTCTATCGATATTTCAAAAAATATAGAAAGAAAAAAGTAGATCGATGAGCAAGAAGACGGCAATTATTGTCTTTATTGCAGGTTTGCTTATCTGTTTGTATCCTTTGGTTGTAAAAGTCTATTACAATTACGATATGTCCTATCAATCAAAAGCATTTGATAGACAGTTTCAAGTGAACGATACACATCAGAAAGTGAAATATGCACAGTTTGAAGCCTATAACCGTGATATGCTATTATCTCAAAATATTGAAACACCTAAAGTTAAAGTCCAGACCAACAATCAATATAATGAACAACATACCACAGATGATACAATAGCAACCATAAAAATTCCGAAACTCAATCTTCACTATCCAGTATATGATCAAGCTACCCCTGAGAACTTAAATAGAGGCGTATCTCGAGTAATAGGCACAAGTTTTCCGGTAGGTGGGCGTTCAACTAATAGTGTCTTAGCAGCACACAGCTACTCACCCTATCATGAATGGTTCACACATATCGATAAGCTTGATAATGGAGATAAGATTATTATCAATAACTTCAAGGAAACGCTTTACTATAAAGTATATGACAGAAAGATAGTCAGTCCCGATCAGGTAGAGGCATTATCAGTTATTAAAGGTAAAGATGTTGTTACACTATTGACATGTACTCCTTCTGGTGCAGATAGAATTTTAATCTATGCGGAGAGAACAACAAAAGACGGTAATAAAATAGACTATCCTAAAGCACAGCCACTCTCTCAGGAGAAATCTTTGATAGATCGATTTAAGATTCTTTCGGATTCATGGATTGTGATAGCAGTTAGTTTTTTGTTATCACTAGCGTTTGTAAAAAAGCTTATGGATTAATAACATGTATAATTTAGAGAAGATAAAAGAAATTGAGCGGAAGCGATGCAAAATCTCTAAATTAAGGTGTGAAGATATTGAACAATAATCATGATTACAAAACGTATACGATATCCAACAAGGATATAAAAGTTGAATTATCTCATATTGGCGCGATTATTAAGAGCATCCTATTTCAACACAACGATCAGGAAATTGATGTCGTACTTGGTTTCGATAAAGAACAAGACTACATCAGGAACAGTCCATGTATTCAAGTTTATACAGCTAATGGATTAGATAATGTACGAGGTAAGAATAATATGGTTTATAACAAACATGCTGGTGAGTTTAGAAACACAATTTGAACCGAATAGTGTAAATTCAGATCATCCACCTTTAATTGATGGTGAAAAAGAATATAAAACGATTTATCGATTTTCAGAATTTTAATAAATGAAAGTAATAAAAAAGTGAGCAATCCATCATCGGATTACTCACTTTTTTGTTACTTTTTCAACACTTCATATTATCAAAAGAATATTCTGTCAATTAAATTTTAAAAATAATTTGAAAATTTAAACATATTATTTTGAAATATTAATACAAAAAATATTTATTTATAATATTATATTGAATTTATATTTCAATAGATGATATAATAAAAGCGATTACAGGAGGGAGTGCTGGTATTGCTTGGATTCTCTGTATATTTAAGCAACATTAATAAAGAATATATTCAACATATGATTAATTTTGGATTCAAAACTATTTTTACATCATTACAAATACCAGAAGAAGTTCATTTGGACAAGTTTGCTAAGCTCAGGGAACTTAAACAATTAGTTGGCCAAGATGTAACGATAATTGTAGATATCAATCCTGGTTTATTTGATTATTTAGAGGCGGAAATAGGCTTTGATATATGGTCAGGATTGGATGCAATTCGTTTTGATGAATCAGTTGATATTACGCGCATCATGAACTGGGGAAGTCATTCTAAAGTGGTATTGAATGCAAGTACAGATGGATTAAATATTTTAAGTACTTTGTCAGAACGCAATTTTGATTGTACGAATGTTGTAGTAATGCATAATTACTATCCTCGACCTGAAACTGGTTTAGATTCAGTTTATTTTTCTGAACAGAACGCTGCACTAAAAAATAGGTTTCCTGAAGTTCAAATCATGGCATTTATTTGTGGAACTGAATTACGAGGTCCAGTTTATAAAGGATTACCTACGCTTGAAGATCATAGAGCCTTACATCCTTTAATAGCTTATAAATCATTACTGGAAGCGCAAGTTGATTTGGTTGTTGTGGGGGACTTGTGTATTTCTGAAATGATAGTAAATCAATTTGGTGACTGGATCAGTAAGGATTGCGTGTTACTAAGAGCTAAGCTGATTGATAAATATCATTATTTATATGATGTTGTACAAAATAATCGTCAAGATATAGCACGTGATGTTATACGTTCTGAATGCCATCGTAAAAATTATCATGATGAGGTTATTCCTTACAATTGTATTTCACGCCCGACTGGCGCTATTACAGTCGATAACCAGTTGTACGGTAGATATATGAATGAACTTCAAATTACTAAAAAAGATTTACCGGAAAATAAAGCTGTGAATGTTATTGGTTCAATTATTGAAGAAGATTTACCATTGATTGAATTAATCGGTAGTGGTACTAAATTTAAATTTATAAAGGAGTGAGTAATGTGGATTTGAAACACTTAGCAACTGAACAAAGAAATGTTAATACAATGGCGTTAGATCGTTTATCACCCATTGAATTTGTTACAGTGATGAACCAGGAAGACCAAAAAGTAGCGATAGCCATCGAAAAAGAAAAAGAAAAAATTGCTGATTTAATTACTGCAAGTATTCCGTTATTTAAAAATGGTGGTCGACTTATTTATATGGGAGCAGGTACAAGTGGCAGATTAGGTGTATTAGATGCTGCAGAATGTGTGCCTACTTTCGGCACTACACCGGAGCAGGTAATCGGTTTAATTGCAGGTGGAGAAAAGGCGATGATTAAGGCTGTTGAAGGTGCAGAAGATGACGAACAGCTAGGGAAAGATGATTTAATACACTTAAATATTACAGGTAAAGATATTGTTATCGGTATTGCAGCAAGTGGAAGAACACCTTATGTTATCGGTGGATTAAAGTATGCAAACGAAGTGGGTGCACTCACAGGGGCAATATCCTGTAATCCTGGTTCTGACATCGGAAAAATTGCGCGACATGGTATAGATGTTGCGGTTGGACCTGAAATATTAACAGGTTCTACACGTCTAAAATCAGGTACGGCACAGAAGTTAATATTAAATATGATTTCAACTGGTATTATGGTTGGAATCGGAAAAGTGTACCAGAATCTAATGATTGATGTACAACCAACGAATGAGAAACTTGTAGAAAGAAGTATCGGTATTATTTCCGAAGTGACGGCTTTAGATAAAAATCAGTCAAAAGAATTGTTTGAAGAAAGTGGGCATCAGGTGAAGGTTGCTATTGTAATGGGGTTACATAATTTTGATAAAGAAAGTGCAATTGAATATTTAAAAAACAATGACAGCTTTATTCGAGCACAGTAGAAAGGGAGGATATTAATGACAAAGGAACGTAGAATTGCTGAAGAGATACTTGAAAAAGTTGGAGGGAAAGACAACCTAGAGAAAGTGATTCATTGTATGACGCGTGTTCGTATGCGCATTGTGGATTATAACAAAGTTGATATTGATGGATTGAAAGCCATTGATGGTGTTATGGGGATTGTTGAAGATGATATGCTTCAAGTTGTCGTAGGACCAGGCACTGTTAACAAAGTCGCAAATGAAATGAGTAGCATTATTGGTGTTCCTTTAGGTGAAGAAATTAAACATAGCAATTTAAGTAATAAAGAACGTGTTGAACGCGAAGCAGATTTGTTTAAAAGTAATCTTAATCGAAAGAATGACAGTAAATTAAAGCGTATTTTAAGAAGTATTGCGAATATCTTTGTCCCTTTAATACCTGCATTCGTAGGAGCAGGTTTAATTGGTGGTATCGCAGCTGTACTCTCTAACTTAATTGTGGGTAAACAACTTGATGCAGATACTTGGCAAATGTATGTTGACGTATTAAATGTTATTAAGAACGGCTTATTTGCTTATTTAACCGTATATGTTGGTATTAATGCAGCGAAAGAATTTGGAGCAACACCAGGCTTAGGTGGCGTTATTGGTGGTACGACACTTTTAATGGGGATGAATCCAGAAGCACCAATTAATAATGTCTTTACAGGTCAACCACTTGCTGCAGGTCAAGGTGGGATTATCGGTGTAATCTTTGCAGTCTGGATTTTATCAATGATTGAGAAAAAGTTACACAAAATAGTACCCAATGCAGTTGATATTATTGTCACGCCATTTATTACATTACTTATTATGGGACTTGCGACAATCTTCATCATTATGCCACTAGCTGGATTTGTTTCAAACGGACTAGTAGGTGCTATTAACTGGGTATTAAATATTGGTGGTGCATTCAGTGGATTTATACTCGGTGCAACTTTCTTACCATTAGTAATGTTTGGTTTACACCAAGTATTAACACCGATTCATATTGAAATGATCAATCAGTCAGGTGCAACATATCTATTACCTATTCTTGCAATGGCAGGTGCTGGCCAAGTTGGTGCAGCAATTGCTTTATGGGTTAAATGCAGAAAGAATGTTAGGATTACTAACTTAATTAAAGGAGCTTTACCTGTAGGGATTCTTGGTATTGGAGAACCTTTGATCTATGGGGTAACTTTACCTCTTGGTAGACCATTTATTACTGCTTGTATTGGAGGAGGTATCGGTGGTGCTGTCGTTGGAGGTATCGGTAAAGTAGGATCAGTTGCCATTGGACCAAGTGGAGTAAGCTTAATTCCACTCATTTCTGATAATATGTACTTAGGATATATTGCAGGCTTACTTTCAGCTTATGCAGGAGGATTTCTTGCAACTTATTTCTTTGGTACTACTAAAGAAATGACTGCACCACAATCAATAGACGAGGTATAATATGAACCCCTTAATGTATATTAAAGAACATATGGAACAATTAACGAAACAGGAACAACGTGTAGCAAATTATGTAGTTAATAACCCAGTTGAAGCAGTCCAATTGAACGCGAAACAGATTGGGGATAAAACAAATACGAGTTCTGCAACAGTGATTCGCTTTGTAAAGAAGATGCACTACAAAGGATTTAATGAGTTTAAAGTAAATATTTCAAGACATATTCCTGATGAAGATATCAGTGTATTTAAGAAAATTGAAAAAGATGAGACAATTGAAACCTTGAAGAATAAATTGATATCAAGAGCACAGTATTCGATGGAGATGACATCAAAATTACTTTTTGAAGCAGAAATTGAAAGTTTAGTTTCAGCGATTGAAGCATCCAAATGCATCATAGTATACGGCATAGGCGCTTCTTATTTAGTCGCTCAGGATTTCTATCAGAAATTTTTGAGACTAGGTATTAATGTGCAATGTATATTAGATACTCATTTAATTTCAGGTAACATTGCTACACACAAAGATAATACGTTATTCATCGGTATTTCAAGTGGCGGTCAAAGTGATGAAATACAGAAGTTGCTTAAGATGAGTAAACATTATACTGCTAAGACTGCGATAATAACAAGTAATGCTGAAAGTGCGTTAAAAGACTATAGTGATATTATGGTTTTACATGATGCAAGTACAGAAGAAAGTTTAAGATATGCCGCAACGAGCTCATTAATGTCTCAGTTATTTACAATTGATGTGATCTTCTATACTTATTTAGTGCGCCATTATGAGACAAACATGAAGATGATCAATGATACAAAAGAAGCAGTGATTAAATATAAATCTTGAAGATA
>CABFOD010000003.1_pt1 | contig 11073 bp, 6 predicted proteins | sample 3521941 | NCBI WGS metagenome assembly CABFOD01 (sample SAMEA5312449, study PRJEB27640) | indoor metagenome | biome: indoor environment; feature: uncontrolled; material: polymer tiles stone | place: Germany | collected 2014-07-07
TTGCCTTCTCCTAATCCTTTGGCTCCTGGTGCTGGATCTGTGAACATTTGTCCGATAGGGACTGTATATGCGATTAAGATAAGCAATACTGTCACGATGATTAAGAATCTCCAGTTCTCAACAAATTTAATGACTGGTTGTTCTTCGTCCAATGCTTCTGATACTGGATATTCTTCTTCGCCTTTAGGTGATAAGAAGGCTAAGTGTATAAACACCATTACGACTAATATTATAGAAATAAATAAAATTGTTCCCCCAACTGCTTGTAGTACTTGATATGGTATCCATTCAGCAGCTTGTTTAGCACCGCCATATTCTGAATATGTTGATCTTCTTGGTGCACCTTTTACTAATCCAACATAGTGCATCGCGCCACTCATAATTGTCATACCGATTGCCCAAGTATAACCTTGCATAAGTGCTAATTTATTTGTGAATTTAGTTAGTTTTCTACCTGTACAATGAGGTATTAACCAGTACATAATTCCGAAGAATGTCATGATGACTGCTGAAGCGATTGTTAAATGGAAGTGTCCAGTTACCCAAATTGTATTATGAATTAATCCGTTCATTTGTGCAGATGCGTTTACTAAACCACCTGCGCCACCTGGGATAAAGGCTAACATACCTAAGAATGGTAATACGAATCTTGCGTCATTCCATGGTAAAGATTTAAACCATGTGAATAATCCTTTATAGCCTTTAGAACGTCCGTAATTTTCAAATGTTGCAAACAGACTAAATGCTGTCATCATTGAAGGTATGACAACCATAAATGTTAATACAACTTGTAAGTATTTCCATGTATCATCAATACCTGGTTCAACTAATTGGTGGTGTATCCCAACTGGAATACTGAAGAATAAGAATAGCATAAATGACATTCTTGCTAAGTTGTCAGAGAATGCTTTTGCACCGATAATCTTTGGCACAATTGCATACCAACACATGTAAGCTGGTAACAACCAGAAATAAACAAGTGCATGACCAAAATACCAAAATAATGTTCTACTTAATGTTACGTCTACTCTTTCAACTAAACCTAATGACCAAGGAATTAATTGAAGAAGTACTGTCGCAGCAACACCTAATGAACATACAATCCACATTACCCCGTTAATAGCTACCATGTAGCTTAGTAGGGGAGATTTCTTACCTGGATTCTTCTTCTTAAATTCTACATATTTTAAAATTTGTCCAACTGTAGAAATCCAGCTACCTACAACAACAAGCGCCATACCAATATAGAAAATAGCATGTGCTTTTAATGGTGCATAAAAAGTATATAAAACAGTGGCTTTGTTTAATAGAACCATTGTTGCTGCCATGAGCGTTCCAATAATCATTACCCAAAATCCAATCCAACCGAACTTTCTTTGTACAGACGTTAAATGTCCAGATGTCTTAGCTACTGCAGAAAATTGAAAGCCTAAGATAAAGAAAGTTGTCAGTACTAATGCTAATACGATACCGTGCACTGTTAAGATTTGATAATAAGAAATTTGTTTAGGTAATTGTAAATATCCTGATCTTACTAATGTTTGTAACAAACCTGCTAATCCACCAAGGACTAAACAACCAATAGCTACATACATATGCGCCATCACAAGTCTGCTATCATTCTTATTTAATCGTGTTATCATTTTTTATCCACAACCTTTATCATCGACTTCATATCTGCATGTCCGATACCACAATATTCATTACAGATGATTAAATATTCGCGTTTCTCATTGAATGTCTTGTAATATTCACTAATATGTCCAGGTTCTAACATCATGTTGACGTTTGTGCCTGGTAAACTAAATCCATGCAAAGTATCTTTACTTGTCGCAATGATTTTTACTTTTGAACCTTTAGGAATTTCGACTTTACCCGGCTGATAATTGAAAGCTGAAGCAAGAATAACTAATTCATAGTCGTAATCTTTGCCGCTAACTTTGTGTAAACCTGGTTTGTTGAAAGGTTCGATTTGATCGACTTTATCAGGATTAACATAGTCTCTACCAGAAGCGGCTGGCGTGTGTCCATTATGCAAACCTGTAATCATCAAAATTGTTAAGAAAATGACTAATGAGCTAATGCCGACTTTTAGCCATACTTTTTCGTATTTATGCACAGATTTCACCCCTTAAATTCTTACTAAAAATAAAATAAAACAAATTACCCATAATACTGCAAAGATGCCTCCCAATGTGAAAACTGAATACAGTGTGCCTCTTAAATCCAGATCATCATGAGAGTGGTCATCAGTCTTCTTGTTTAGGTCATTATTTTGGACTGTCATTTTATTCATCCTTTCTTATATTCTCTTCATTATTTATAATAGAATAGAGATTAAAAAATTAATGTGATGTAAATCACACTATTTAAATTATTTGTGTAAAAATAAAGGGGAATTAAAATGGATCGTAATCAAGCATCATTAGATTTACTTTATAAATTAAAAAAAGAAATTGAAAAGTCATCAAACCAACAATTAATTAAACAAATCAATGAAATGATCAAAAAAATATATAACGAACAATATACAGTGAGTTTTGTCGGACATTTTTCAGCAGGGAAATCTACATTAATTAATAAAGTTATCGGACAAAATATATTACCAAGTTCTCCTGTCCCTACGACAAGCAACACAGCACAACTGATTTCTTCAGATAAAAACAGCATTTCCGTTAATTTAAACAACAATCAATATACAGTTGTAGATAATCAAGAAGATGTTAAAAGGCTTAACACTGAAGATAGAGAAGTGGAATCTATCGAAATTGAATTTACATCAGATAAATTCAATAAAGGCTTTACTTTTCAAGATACACCTGGTGTCGATTCAATGAGTGACAATCATAGAGAAAGTGCTTTTCAATATTTGCTGACATCTAATTATGTATTTTATACAGTCGACTATAATCATGTGCAGTCGGATATGAATTTTAATTTTATTAAATCGTTAAACAAGCTGGATATTCCGGTTATATTGGTCGTCAACCAAGTCGATAAACATGACGAAGATGAAATCTCATTTGATACATATAAAAATCGTGTTAACAAAGCCGTTACAGATTGGAAACTGAATTTAGAGAAGATATTTTATGTTTCTAAATATGATACGCCGAACAATGAGAAGCAGTTATTTAATCAATATATCCATCAGCTTGATCAACAACGTACGGAACACCAAGTATTTATTGACCGTGTGACGAATTACATTAAACAAGAACAGCTGAAATATATTAATCAACATATGGAAACGATTCTTTCTGATATTGATTCTACTGAAGAAACATTTGATGACGATTATCAAGCATACAAAGAGAAATTCAACGTCCAAAGTGAACAATCATTAATTCAAGATAAAGATCAGTTCACTTCAAATTTAAAAGAAAAGCGCAAAGAAATTTTAGATAACGCTTATTTGATGCCATATGAAATGCGAGAAACGATTCGTCAATATTTAGAAACAACGGCTAAGGACTATAAAGTTAAAGGATTATTTAATAAAGATAAGAAGAAAGCGATGATTCAAGATGAAACGCTTGAACAAGTGAAAGAAGCTTTAGACATCAAAATTCACGATGAAATTACGAAAGTATGGATTAAATCATTAGAGAACTTGAACAAATACATTCAAGATGCGGACTTATTCGAGAAAATCATCAACCAGCAATATACGATTAGTAAAGAAGAATTAAGTGATCATGTACAAGAGCAAACATCGATTACAAATGATTACGTGTTAATTTATTCTAAAGGCATTACAGAAATGATTAATCGAAAAATACGCAATGAAACAAATCAATTAATAGAAGAAATCGTTAATTCGAGTGAAGTGCATAACGAGTCTAATGAAGAAACGAATCAATTGAATGAATATGAAACATATGTTGAATTTAAGAATTTAAAAACATCACTTATCACAAACAATTATCAACATTATTATATTCATCTTGATGAATCTATCGATAAATTAATAGATAGACATTTCATTAATATAAATGAGCTTGACCTAGAAGATAAGAAAGAAGCGAAACAACAATACAAAGAAGTTCAAACGGAACATCAAGAAAATAACTTGCAACAACTTAAAGATCAAATCAATCATTTAAAGAAACTGCCTTTATTTGAAGGTGAAGTGCATAACATTGAAAGCCAAGTTGAAAGAATAGAGAATAACATCACAAAGATTGCTGTATTTGGAACATTTAGTGCAGGTAAGAGTAGTTTAATTAATGCTATTTTACAAAAGCCAGTGCTACTAAGTTCACCGAATCCAACGACAGCAAGTATTACTGAAATTAGCTACGGTACTGAACAAGAAGTGACATTTAAGACTTATGAGCAATTATTAGAAGAGATTAATCATATAACAGAGTTCGCCAATAAACAGTACTCAACAATTGAATCATTCATTGACGATAAAGATATTAAACAACATGCATCATTATCTAGTAATCATTTAGCATTCTTTGAAGCAATCGAGACGAACTTTAATCATTACAAAGATATCTTAAAAGAAGGCAAATCTGTCGCATTCGATATAGAAGAATTAGAAAAGTTAACAGCTGATGATACACATGCTGCATTTGTACACAAAATTAATTTAAGACTTGAAGAAGAATGGTTAAAAGACAAGATTATAATCGATTCACCAGGTCTTAATTCTAATAACCAAAGACATACGAGAGAGACTGAACAAATTATTGCATCAAGTGACTTAATTATTTATGTGAGTTATTATAATCATGCCTTTACTGATAAAGACGGTGAGTTCTTAACTTATATGCGTGATATGAATAATTTACAACAATCACAAGGTTTGAAATTTGTTATTAACGCCATTGATTTAGCAGAATCTGAAGAAGATAAACAAGCTGTTATATCTTACGTAGAATCATCATTAGATGCATTGAACATCAAACCAGAATGTTATCCAGTTTCAAGTAAACAAGCACTGAAATCACATGATGACGAGTTCAAACGACTTATGAACGCGTTAGATCACTTTGTTAAAGTTGAAAGTAAGCAAGTTCTAAAGTCACAAGTAGAATCTAGAATTAAACAACTGACGAATGAATTAGAACAAATGGTGCATACGTATAGACAAGATAAAGTACAACTTGAAAAGAGAAAATCAACTTTACTCAGTTATAAAGATAAACAGAACTTCACAAATCAAATTGTGATTAAATCACATCATCAACTGGAAAAAGAAATTCACGATCAACTGTATTACTTGAAAGACAGATTGAATATACAATTAAATGATATCGTCAAAAAACATTTCAATACATCGACCGTTACGGATCAATTTAAACAATCTCTTCAAATGAGTACGAAATATTATGTAGATGATTTAAATCAGAAATTAAGTTTGGAAAGCTCGCTTATCGTAGAAAGATTAAAGAATTTTTATGCGAGAACATTTGATGATTTATTAACACCAACAATTGTTGAATTAAATGATGCTTCTATTTTAATCTCTAAGTTTAAACATGAGTTTGAAAATGAAATTAATCCAGAACCGATTAGCATTCACGTTCAAGATATTGCGAAACAAACAATCAGTTCGGTGAGTAAGAAAGATTTAATTAAGACATCTAAAGTAAAAGAAACGCAAAATGCAATTTTAAATGATACAATGAAGCTTATCGACCATCCAATCGTGACGTTTAATGAAGCGTTAACTAATAATTTGGCACATTATGATACAATAGGTGAGTCGTACATCGATCAATATAATCAAGAGACGATTCATCTTATTGAAGATTACTTGTCTGTAAATATTGATAATGATGTCATAGAAAAAATCGAAAACGTCTTAAAAGAGATATAAAGGAGCATAATATGAGTAACAAAATATTATTAATAGATGGTATGGCTTTATTATTTAGACATTTTTATGCAACAAGCATTCATAAACAGTTTATGAGAGATTCTAAAGGAATTCCTACGAATGCTGTACAAGGATTTATTAGACATTCTTATACAGTAATCAATGATATTAAACCGACACATGTTGCCGTATGTTGGGATATGGGATCTAAGACTTTCAGAAATGATATGTTTGAAGCATATAAATCAAATAGAGTTGCACCACCTGAAGAAATGATTCCACAATTTGACCGAGCGAAAGAAATCGCTGAGAAATTAGGACTACTCAATTTAGGTATTACGAATTATGAAGCGGATGATGTCATTGGGACAATTAGTAAACGCGCTCAAGAAAAAGGGCATGAAACATATGTCGTGAGTGGTGACCGAGACTTATTACAATGTATAAATACAGATGTTGATATATGGCTGACGAAAAAAGGATTCAATATTTACAATAAATATGATATTCATAAGTTTAGAGAAGAATATGGTTTAGAGCCACATCAATTAGTAGATGTTAAAGCATTTATGGGTGACACAGCTGATGGTTATCCAGGTGTTAAAGGTATCGGTGAGAAAACAGCGATTAAATTGATACAACAATATCAATCTGTTGAAAATGTTCTTGAAAACATTAACGAATTAACAGCAGGACAACAAAAGAAAATCATCACGTATCGAGATGACTTAGCAATGTCGAAACAACTTGCTCAAATTCATACAGATGTACCATTAGAAACAGAAGATTTACTGAATCAAATGACATATCATCATGAAATCGAACAATCTATCGAAATCTGTAATGAACATGAATTATTCGTATCAAGTAAATATTTAACTACGAACTTCTTATAATTAAACGCAAAAAGCATATCACGCGCCGTCGTGATATGCTTTTTATTTATGCTTTAATTGTTTTCTTAAGGCAGTTTGTGCCAATTGATTGGCTTCTTTATTTTGAGCTCGTGGAATCCACTTTACAAATATTAAATCAAATTGACGTTCTAATTCTTTAAATAGCTCGAAATAGGGTTTGAACGTAGGATTTTTGACAAAATCTTTATCAATACTATCTGCAATTAATTTCGAATCTGTATAAATCAACGCATTACCAACTTCTAATTCAATCGCATGTTGTATAGAGAAGATTAACGCTTCCCATTCAGCACGATGATTATCCATTTCACCTATATATGAAGTAAAATGATGTCTCGCATCATCCGTAATAATGACGCATGCACAACAACTCTCTCCAGGATTGCCTTTAGAAGAGGCGTCAAAATATATTTGCGGCATTTCAATCAACTCTTTCAAATTATTTACCTTCTCATCTAATTTACACGAACGATAAACAGACTTCAATAAATGGTCATAATATCTTTAATTCAGACTTAATAATTCTTCATCAAAATTGTACATAATATTACAAGTTGTAAAAATAGTATATATAAATTATAAAGTTATGGATAAATAGTATTTGAAATTGACATTAAAAGTGATATACTAATTCAGAACGAAATATAATTTTGTTCATATCTTATGTGTGGATAATCTTAACGGAAGGAGAGTTAGTTTCGCACGACCATTCACATATTAATAGTGTGCACTTCACTCATATATCTGAGATTCATTAATAGAATATATACTGAACACATTACTAATGAGATAGAGACAAAATAGTAACGGGGGAAACTCAGCCATAAGTAAAGTTGCCTTTTATGAAATTTTATAGTAAAGGGGCTTGCTAATGGATAAGCAACGGAAATTACAGAAGTTTAGTATCCGTAAGTACACGGTAGGAACGTGTTCGATACTAATCGGTACGCTTATATTCTTAGGCTTACCAACTCACGATGCATTTGCATCTGAAAATGTAATTCAAAAACATGCACAAGAAGAAAAAGCAGAAGGCAAATCAACAGATCCAGTTGAAGAAGCATCTGCAATCGAAGAATCATCAAATGTAGAAGAAACTAAAGAAATCGGTACAGCGGAAACACCAGCAGAACAACCACAAGAAGAAGCAACTACCGAAGCACCTGCAGTTGATGAAACAACACAAGATACAACAACTAACGAAGAATCAACTACAGAAGATAAATCAACTACAGAAGATAAATCAACTACAGAAGATAAATCAACTACAGAAGATAAATCAACTACAGAAGAAGCATCAACAGAAGAAGCAACAAAAGTTGATACAGTAGCACCAGAAGCTGCTAAAGTTGAAACTGCTGAAAAAGCAGAACAACCAAAAGCTGAATCAACAGAAGTAGCTAAAGAAGAAACTACTACTGAAGCAGCAACAGAAACTGCAGAACCAGCAGTTAATACTGTAGATGCAGTACAACCAGCAAGTGTTGAAGAAACACCTGCAGTAGATACACCGACAGTAGAAGCAACAGTTACAAATACAATTTCTGATGTAGATACAAGCAGCGTGTCATCTAAATCACTTGAAGACATTGTTAATGATCAAAACAAAGACAAAGTCGAAGCAACAACATTAGAACAACCTTCAAGACAAGCACCAAGATCAGGTGAAAGTTATGGAAGTGTGTTTAGAGCAGCAGAGCTTCAAACACGTAATGTAAGTAACTGGGTTGAGTACTTTAGAGCACTTGAAGACAAAAATGTTGGAACAATCAATTTCACTCAAGATATCTCAATGCCTGCTTCTACAAGAGGACCAGCAGGTGCGAAATATAATCACATTACATTAAGTAACAATCCAAGAGCGATAACTGTTAACTTAAATGGTCACGTATTCGATGCTAAAGATAACTTCATTGAAGTACCTGCAAATGGTAATAACCAACCAGCTTGGAATTTCACATTTAATAATGGTGAAATCAGAACAGCTAGTAGAACAAACAATGCAGCTGGCGGGAAAACAATGGTATTTTCGAGTTCAAAAATGGTTCACACGATCATGTGCTTAATTTAAGAAACATTACACATACTGGTGGAACATTAATTAATGACGATAAATTAGAAGTTAACTTACTAGAATCATTCACAAGTCATAACAATGGTGAAAGCGGTAAAGACAAAAACATTACTATCGGTGCAAATGTTATTAGATCATCTGAAAATAGTACTATCAACATGGATATGAGTACTAAAGGTAAAATCTTTAAAGTTTACGGAAGTAACAATAACACAACTAATGCAAGAAAATACCTCAACGGTAACCTTTCATTTGGTCATCATTCAACAGTTACTTTAAATACTTCATCAGAAAATCCATTTGATGAATATAATGCACATACAATCTTCTCAACTGAAGGAGATGGGGTCCGTATTGTTTTAGGTAACGATAGTACGATTAATTTAACTGGACAAGATATTTTTAGTTATGGTGTTGGCCAAGGATTAGGTAGTGACGGAGAATATGGTATGTTAAATACCGGACAAAGAACTACTATCAATATCAAGCAAAAAGGTAATGGTAACATTATAAACATGCACGGTGGTTCAGTTGTCAATATAGAAAGAGATGCCGTGTTCAATGCTGTATCTGAAAATAAACTAAATGGAGATGCTAGAAAAAATAACCTTATTGGTTTGAACTCTAACTCTACATTTAATGTACATGAAAATGCTGTATTTAAAGTTGATGCTAGAAACCATCAGATTGATGATAAAGGTAAAAAAGGTGGTAACAACCCTGTTATGACTTTACCTGTATCTGGTGCAACAAAATCAGCAGTAATTCTTAAAGAGAATTCAACTTTTGATATTAAATCAGATAATCCAGATTATCATTCTGAATTAATTGGATTTGGTAATGTTGGTGGCGGAAATGGTGAAAGAGGTATCTTCATTGAAGGTACAGTGAAATACTTCAACTTGCAACGTACTGGCATTGTTTCAGGTGGTGACGCAGGAACATACTTCCAACCTACTGGTAATGTGACACTTATATATGGAGATCTTACTAAAGACAATGTGCTTAAATGGTCTGGTAATCATGAGGTAAGAACTTGGGATGCTCGCCAGTTTAGTGGAAAAGGTATGTACGATTCAGATATTGATAGTAATGTTTCGCATATTTGGGAAAACATCTCAAATTTCTCATCAGTTGTAGCTGGTAAACACACAAAATCAGGTTCTACTACTGTAAACGAAGGAAAATCAACGCTTGAAAGTAATAACGGTTTATCAATTAAAGATCTTGATCTCGGTAGTAACCAACGTTTCTTATTGATTGGTAACACGGATGCCAAAGCAAATGATCCGAATTACGGAGAAGAATATAAAGAAACAAGTCCAGGTACTGCTACTGAATTACCTATTACTACACCTGAAAATAAACCATTACCAACTAACACGACATTCAAAATTCCGAAAGATGCTACACTTCCGACTGGATGGAAAATTTCAGTTGATAACGATGGTAAAGTAACTGCTACACCTCCGGTTGATGCTCAAAAAGGTGATACAGTTGATATTCCGGTTGAAATTACTTACCCGGATGGTTCTAAAGATACTGCTACTGCCAAAGTTAAAGTAGTTAAGAAAGATGCTCATGAGTATAATCCAAATTATGATTTTAATCCAAAAGAAACGAAACCTGGTATAGCTGTTAATATTCCGCTTACTACACCTGAAAACAAACCATTACCAGATAATACGACATTCAAAATTCCAAAAAATGTTATTATTCCGGATGGTTGGACATTTTCATTTGATGATAAGGGTAATATAACTATTACACCTTCGGCTGATGCGAAAACTAATCATACTTATGATTTTCCGGTTGAAATTACTTACCCAGACGGTTCTACTGAAATCGTTCCTGTTAAAGTTGTAGTCGAAAAACCTGCTGACAAACCAGCTGGTAAGACTCAAGCTGATGACAATACACCTGGATATGGTTCTAAAGATCAAGGTCCAACTCCAGTTAAACCTGGTACATCAACTCATATCCCACAAACTGGTGATAAAGAGTTACCACCTGGTACGAAGTTTGAAGTACCTTCAGACAAAGTTCCAATTGGATGGACTGTAACTGTAGATCCTAACACTGGTGACATTACAGTTGTTCCACCTAAGAATGTAACACCTGGTACTAAAGTTGATATTCCAGTAACTGTTACTTACCCTGATGGTTCTAAACAAACTGTAACTGTTGGTGTTGTAGTTGAAAAAGCTTCTGATAACACAGATGCTGGTTCTAGCAATATGAATGGTATG
>CABFOD010001521.1_pt1 | contig 11050 bp, 7 predicted proteins | sample 3521941 | NCBI WGS metagenome assembly CABFOD01 (sample SAMEA5312449, study PRJEB27640) | indoor metagenome | biome: indoor environment; feature: uncontrolled; material: polymer tiles stone | place: Germany | collected 2014-07-07
AGAATTAGAATTGATTGAAACACAGCATCCTTTAATTGAAGATAGAAAATCAATCATCATCTTAGGTGATCACGTTACTACAGATGCCGGGACCGGCTGTGTTCACACTGCACCTGGTCATGGTGAAGATGACTTTATCGTTGGACAAAAATATGACTTACCGGTTATTTCACCAGTTGATGATAAAGGGGTATTTACAAAAGAAGCTGGAGAATTTGAAGGATTATTCTATGATAAAGCGAATCCAGTTATCACTGAGCGTTTAAAAGAAGTTGGCGCATTATTAAAATTAGATTTCTTCACGCATTCATATCCTCATGACTGGCGAACTAAAAAACCTGTAATCTTCCGTGCAACACCACAATGGTTTGCGTCAATTAATAAAGTGCGTCAGGATATCTTAGATGCTATCGATGAGACTGAATTTAAAGTTGAATGGGGTAAAACACGTATTTATAATATGATTCGTGACCGAGGAGACTGGGTAATTTCACGTCAACGTGTTTGGGGTGTGCCTTTACCTGTATTCTATGCAGAGAATGGTGACATTATCATGGATGAAGTGGTAATTGAACATATTGCAACATTATTTGAAGAACACGGTTCTAATGTTTGGTATGAAAGAGACGCAAAAGATTTATTACCATTAGGATTTACACATCCTGGAAGTCCTAATGGTGAATTTACTAAAGAAACAGATATCATGGACGTATGGTTTGATTCAGGTTCAAGTCACCGTGGTGTATTAGAAGCTAGACCTGAATTAACATTCCCAGCCGATATGTATTTTGAAGGCAGTGACCAGTATCGTGGATGGTTCAACTCATCAATCACTACTGCAGTTGCTACACGCGGCATGTCACCATATAAGAAATTATTATCTCATGGTTTCGTAATGGACGGACAAGGCCGTAAGATGAGTAAATCATTAGGAAATACAATTCTACCTGAAAAAGTTGTAAAACAAATGGGTGCAGATATCATTCGTCTATGGGTAATGTCTGTAGATTACTTAGCAGACGTACGTATCTCTGACGACATTTTAAAACAAGTTTCTGAAGTATACCGTAAAATCCGTAATACATTTAAATTCTTATTAGGTAACGTGAATGATTTCAATCCTGAAACAGATGCAGTTGCTTATGAAGATTTAAAAGAAATCGATCAGTTTATGTTAAACAAATTGTATAATTTCGTTAACAAAGCACATAATCATTATGAAAATAATGACTATCTTGATATTTATCAGGAATTACAAAACTTTATCAATGTAGAATTAAGTAACTTCTACCTAGATTACGGTAAAGATATTCTTTACATCGAAGCAGCAGATAGTCATGTTCGTCGTAGCATGCAGACTGTTGTATATGAAGTATTAACTTCGTTAACGAAAGTTTTAGCGCCAATTATTCCGCATACAGCAGAAGAAATCTGGAGTCACACACCACATGTTACTGAAGAAAGTGTTCATTTAACGGATATGCCTGCAGTTCATGATGTGGATCATGCATTAATCGAGAAATGGTCTAGATTCCTGGAACTTCGTGATGATGTGCTAAAAGGTATCGAAAACTTACGTAATGAAAAAGTAATCGGAAAACCTTTAGAAGCAAAAGTTACTGTATTTACTGAAAATGCTGATGATTTAGCATTACTTCAATCATTTGATAACTTAAATCAATTGTTTATCGTTTCTCAGGCAAAAGTAAGTGATAGTGCAATTGGTACGCAATATACAAACTTAAACGTATTAGTAGAACGTGCTGACGGTGAAAAATGTGAAAGATGCTGGAATTACTCAACTGAAATTACAGCAGAAGATCACGATTTCCCACATGTATGTCCAAGATGTTTAAGTGTTTTAGAAAGTAAATAATATAGTGAATCCCGAGCGTACTATTGTGAGTGCGTTCGGGATTTTTAATTATGAATGTCATTAAGGTGTTTCGTAACCATTTATAAAATTATAAAATGTAATTATATTATGTAAATTAATATTGCGTTTCAAAAACAAAAACAGACTTACCCATAAAAATGTGTTAAAATACTAAAGATTGGAGTGAAATTATGAACAAGCGATATAACCTAACATTGATGTCTATTTTAGCGATATTTTTAATCGCGATGGATCAGATAACGAAATATATTATTGTTAAAACAATGAAAATCGGTGACAGTATTTCTATAATTGGTGATATTTTAGAAATTACATCACATAGAAACCATGGTGCTGCATGGGGTATGTTACAAAATCAAATGACTTTCTTTTATATTATTACAGTTATCGTGTTAGTAGCGATTGCTTTCTTTTATTATAAAGAAGCAATGTTTAATCCGTTGATGCAGCTTGGCTTAACTTTAATTTTTGCTGGTGCTATCGGTAATTTTATTGATCGTCTAATACGTGGAAATGTTGTAGATTTTATTGATACGAAGATTATCAATTATGATTTCCCGATTTTTAATTTAGCTGATAGCTGTTTAACAATTGGTGTTATTGTCTTACTCTATGACATGTTATTTAACCAAAAAGAGGAGAAAAGTAATGGAAACATATAATTTTTTAATTGAAGAAGAAGAAGTAGGAACAAGAATAGATCGCTACTTGACAGATATGAATGAAGATTGGTCTCGTAACCAAATTCAGGACTGGATCAAACTAGATTTAGTAATCGTTAACGGAAAACCAGTAAAAGCGAACTATAAACTTCGCTTGGAGGATGAAATCGTTGTTACTGAAAAACCTGTAGAGGAAATTGATTTGCAAGCTGAAGACTTAGGTATTGAAATTTACTATGAAGATAAAGATGTTGCAATTGTCTATAAACCAAAAGGTATGGTAGTGCATCCGGCGCCTGGTCATCCGAATGGTACTTTAGTAAATGGATTGATGTATGCGATTAAAGATTTATCAGGCATTAACGGCGAGATTCGTCCGGGTATCGTTCATCGTATCGATAAGGATACATCTGGATTACTTATGATTGCTAAAAATGATATCGCACATCGCGGACTTGTAGAACAATTGGTTGATAAGTCTGTAACGCGTAAATATACTGCACTAGTACACGGTGTCATTCCACATGAATTTGGTACAATTGATGCACCGATTGGGCGTAATGTGCGTGATCGTCAGGAAATGGCGATTGTAGATAATGGTAAGCAGGCAGTCACACATTTCAATGTAATCGAAACATTTGATAAATATACTTTAGTAGAGTGTGTATTAGAAACTGGACGAACACACCAAATTCGTGTACATATGAAGCACATTGGTTTCCCATTAGTTGGCGACCCTAAATATGGACCGAAGAAAACGATGGATATTGATGGACAAGCGTTGCATGCTGGTGTCATTGGATTTGAACATCCAGTTACTGGTGAATACATTGAACGTACAGCGCCAATTCCAGAATATTTTGAGGAAATTTTAACGAAACTTAGAAAATAAAATGTAATTTTTCTATGATGATTGACATTGAAATTAATAGTGCTATTATTAAATGTAATAAATCACACGTTAATGCTTTTAATTAAGTCCAGAGAGGCTTAAAAGGCGCTGAGGAATCCTCACGTCTATTTGACGTGAGGATTTTTTGAGGAGGGAATTAATGTGGATAAAAGAATCGTGCTGGATGATAAAGCGGTTGACCGTACGTTAACACGTATTGCGCATGAAATTCTTGAAAATAATAAAGGCGCAGATAATCTAGTACTACTCGGTATTCGTACACGTGGCATTTATCTTGCTAACCGTATTCAGTCAAAAATTGAACGCATCGATGGTGTTAAAGTACCTACAGGTATTTTAGATGTAACAAATTATCGTGATGATAAGACTGATCGCATCAGTTCAGATGTTATAGCTTATGAGATTGATACTGATATGAACAATCAACATGTTGTGATTGTTGATGATGTTCTTTTCACAGGTAGAACAGTACGTGCTTCACTTGATGCGATATTAGATCATGTGCGTCCAAAACGCATCAGTTTGGCAACGCTTGTAGACAGAGGACATCGTGAATTGCCAATACGCGCTGATTTTATCGGTAAAAACATTCCAACGGCAACTTCAGAAGAAGTCATAGTCTTATTAGATGAAGTGGATGAACGAACACAAGTTTATATTAAATAACTCTTTTAAGTTGGTGCGAGACACCTGCAAAGGGTTTAAGTGAGTAATAGACACTTAAGTCTCTTTGCATGTGCAAAGAGACTTTTTTTATTGAAAAAAGGGAGGAAATTATGAATTCTACAAATGAAGAAATTTACGAAAGAACTGTTGAACCTGTACTCGATGTAAACGAAAAACCGAAAGCAAGTCAATGGTTCTTATTAAGTTCGCAACATTTATTTGCAATGTTTGGTGCAACCGTATTAGTACCTTATTTAACAGGATTACCTGTATCAGCTGCGTTAATTGCGTCTGGTCTAGGGACGTTACTCTATATATTAATTACAAAAGGAAAAATTCCTGCTTATTTAGGCTCAAGTTTCGCATTCATCACACCAATTATCGTGGGTCTTAAAACCCATGAGATGGGTGAAATGTTAATGGCACTTTTCATGAGTGGTTTAATGTATGTCATCATCGGATTGATAATCAAAATGGTTGGGATCAATTGGTTACTTAAGCTTTTACCACCGGTTGTAGTTGGGCCGGTTATTATGGTCATTGGTTTAGGGTTAGCACCAGTAGCAGTTAATATGGCAATGTATACAGATAGTGGAGCAATGAAGGGCTATAACCTTACATATTTAAGTATTGCATTGATTACACTGCTAACAGTAATTATTTTTTCTGTGGCAGTAAAAGGATTCTTATCAATTATTCCAGTCCTTATTGGAATAATCGTTGGATATATTACATCGATAATTTTAGGCGTTGTAGATTTCACAGGTATAGAAAAAGCACAATGGTTTGAAGCCCCTAAAGTATATTTACCATATGTTAATTATGAACCACAGTTTGATTGGGTATTGATAATGATTATGTTACCAATCGTATTCGTAACGGTTAGTGAGCATATTGGTCATCAAATCGTTATTAATAAAATTGTAGGTCGTAACTTCTTTAAAAATCCTGGATTACACCGAAGTTTAATGGGTGATGGAATTTCAACCATGGTCGCTTCACTGATTGGTGGACCACCAAGTACAACTTATGGTGAAAACATTGGCGTTCTTGCCATTACAAGAATTTATAGTATATGGGTGATCGGTGGTGCAGCAGTCCTTGCACTTATCTTAGGATTTGTAGGTAAATTTACAGCGCTTGTATCAAGTATTCCCACTCCAGTAATGGGTGGTGTGTCAATCCTATTATTCGGTATTATCGCTTCAAGTGGTTTACGAATGCTCGTTGAATCGAAAGTGGATTTTGGCGATAAGCGAAACTTAGTCATCGCTTCTGTCATTTTAGTTTTAGGGATTGGTAAAGCCCATATTGATTTAACGGTGAATCAAATTCATTTAAATATTGAAGGTATGGCGTTAGCAGCACTTGCAGGTATTATTTTAAACGCTATCTTGCCTGAATCAAAAACACATGAAGATTACTAAAAAAATACAATAAAATAAAAAGGGGCTATTTACTTTGAGACATTTACATTCGATCACAGATTTATCTAACGAAGCAATCATGACTACGATTCAACGTGCAATCGTTATTAAAAATGGTAATGTCGCAAATTTTTCAGAAATTTATGCAGCAAACCTGTTTTTTGAAAACTCTACACGTACAAAATGTTCATTCGAAGTGGCAGAACGTAAATTAGGTATGCAAGTGATACCATTTGAAACTGGTACTTCGTCAGTAACAAAAGGTGAAAGTCTTTATGATACGTGCAAAACAATGGAAAGCATCGGATGTAACGTTTTAGTCATCCGTCATCCAGAGAATGATTACTATAAACAGTTAGATGGATTAAATATACCAATTGTTAATGGTGGTGACGGGTCAGGACAGCATCCAACGCAATGTTTATTAGATTTGATGACGATTTATGAAGAGTTCGGAAAGTTCGATGGTTTAAAAGTAGTGATTTGCGGAGATATCTTGAACTCACGTGTTGCACGAAGTAACTTCGATGCTTTAACTCGTTTAGGTGCAGAGGTTAAGTTTGTTGCTCCAAATGCCTGGATTGATAACTCAATACCTGCTGAATACGTTAATATTGATGATGTGATAGAGGAAGTGGATGTTTGTATGTTACTGCGCGTACAACATGAACGTCATGATAAAGCATCATCGTTTACGAAAGAAGAATATAATAACAGATTTGGTCTTAATCAAGCACGTTATGATAAGTTAAAAGATAATGCAATTATATTACATCCTGCACCTGTTAATCGCGATGTTGAAATAGCAAGTGAACTAGTAGAAGCACCGAAAGCGAGAATCTTTAAACAAATGGAGAATGGTGTATATACTCGCATGAGTATATTATCTCAAGTCATTGAAGGAAATCAGTAAAACATGTAATAAGAATTAGAAAATTGTAAAATAAACATAAATCATATTTTAAGGAGTGCATACTATGTCAACAATACTTAGAGGTGGCAAAATATTAATCAATGGTGAATTAACAGAACGAGATATTAGAATTAAGGATGGAAAGATTACTGAAATCGGTGAAAAATTAAATGTCTACGATTCAGAAATTATCGATCTAAACGGACAATTTGTATCTCAAGGTTTTGTCGATGTGCACGTTCATTTACGAGAACCAGGTGGCGAACATAAAGAAACGATTGAAACAGGTACAAAAGCTGCAGCACGTGGGGGATTCACAACTGTATGCCCGATGCCAAATACGCGTCCTATACCAGATTCAGTAGAAAACCTGGAGGCATTAAACGCTTCAATTGAAAAGAATGCGAAAGTTCGTGTATTACCATATGCTTCTATCTCTGTGCGACAAAAAGGTGAAGAACTTGTTGATTTTACAGCATTAAAAGAACATGGGGCATTCGCTTTTACAGATGATGGTGTCGGCGTACAAACTGCGTCAGTAATGTATGAAGCGATGCAACAAGCAGCAGCACTTGATATGGCAATTGTTGCACATTGTGAAGATAATTCACTTATTTATGGCGGTGCGATGCATGAAGGTAAAGTGAGCAATGCATTAAATATTCCGGGTATCCCATCAATTTGTGAAGCGGTTCAAATTGCTCGTGATGTGTTACTTGCTGAAGCAGCGGATTGTCACTACCATGTATGTCACGTGTCAAGTAAAGAAAGTGTTCGAGTCATTCGTGATGCGAAACGTGCAGGCATTAAAGTCACTGCAGAAGTTACACCACATCACTTATTATTGAATGAAGAAGTAATCACAAAAGATGACGCGATTCTTAAAATGAACCCGCCGTTACGTGCAAAAGAAGATCAGGAAGCGTTAATTGAAGCGTTATTAGATGGCACGATTGATTTTATCGCAACAGATCATGCACCACACGCTGCTGATGAAAAAGCACAACCGATGACGAAAGCACCTTTTGGTATCGTTGGTAGCGAAACAGCATTCCCATTACTATATACAAAGTTCGTTAAAAATGGAGACTGGACTTTACAGCAATTGATTGATTATTTAGCAGTAAAACCTGGTGAAGTATTTAACTTACCATATGGCAAACCATTAGAAGTTGGCGCTATCGCAGATATTACTGTTATTGACTTAGAAGAAGCGTATGAAATAAAAGCTGAAGATTTCTTGTCAAAATCAAGTAACACACCATTTATCGGTGAAAAAGTATTCGGTAACGTAACGAAGACATTTGTAGAAGGACAATTAGCTTATGAGGGGGCACACCATGCGTAATAAAAAATATTTAGTATTAGAAGACGGTACAGTTTTTAATGGCTATGCATTTGGTAGCGATAAAGAAGTAGTTGGAGAAATCGTATTTAACACTGCGATGACAGGTTATCAGGAAACATTGTCTGATCCATCTTATACTGGACAAATCATTACTTTCACTTATCCGTTAATCGGTAACTATGGTATTAACAGAGATGACTTTGAAACATTAAATCCATCATTAAAGGCGATGGTTATTCGTGAATTATGTGATTTTCCAAGTAACTTTAGAAATACTGCAAGCCTTGATGAAACATTAAAAAGTTATGATGTGCCTGGTATTGACGGTGTTGATACACGTCAATTAACTCGAATCATTAGACAGCATGGTGTCTTACGTGCAGCGTTAATCAATGATGCTTCTAAAGTTGATGAAACGATTGCATCGTTAAAAACAACTGAGTTACCTACAGATGAAGTCGCACAAGTCTCTACAAAAACACCATACATCTCAACAGGTAGTGACTTACGTGTTGTACTAATCGACTTTGGTAAAAAAGAAAATATCGTTCGAGAATTAAACTTACGTGGCTGTGACGTTACTGTAATGCCTTATACTACAACTGCTGAAGAAATCTTACGTGTACAACCGGATGGGGTAATGCTTTCAAACGGGCCAGGTAATCCAGAAGTTGTGACTGAAGGGATTGAAATGATTAAAGGAATTTTAGGAAAAGTGCCATTCTTCGGTATTTGTTTAGGACATCAATTATTCAGCTTAGCGTGTGGCGCAACGACTTTCAAATTAAAATTCGGTCACCGAGGAGCGAATCATCCTGTTAAAAATTTAGCAACGGGTAAGATTGAAATAACGTCTCAAAACCATGGTTATGCAGTTGATGCTGATTCTATTACAAATACAGATCTAGAAATTACGCATATCGCTTTAAACGATGGCACTGTTGAAGGTGTTAAACATAAAACGGTACCAGCATTTTCGGTACAATATCACCCTGAAGCATCTCCAGGGCCACATGATCCAAACTATTTATTTGATGAATTTATCGATTTAATGACTAACTTTAAGGAGCGAACAAAATAATGCCTAAACGTAATGATATTAAAACAATTCTAGTGATTGGATCAGGTCCAATTATTATCGGTCAAGCAGCAGAATTTGACTACGCCGGTACACAAGCATGTCTTGCCTTAAAAGAAGAAGGATACAAAGTTATTCTTGTGAACTCAAATCCAGCAACCATCATGACAGATACAGAAATTGCAGATAAAGTTTATATCGAACCATTAACATTAGATTTCGTTGCGCGTATCATTCGTAAAGAACAACCAGATGCTTTACTGCCAACATTAGGTGGTCAAACAGGGTTAAATATGGCTGTTCAATTAGAAGAAGCGGGTATCTTAAAAGAAAACAACGTTAAACTATTAGGTACAGAATTATCCTCTATCAACCAGGCAGAAGATAGAGACTTATTCAGAAGCTTAATGTACGAATTAGATGTGCCGGTACCTGAAAGTGATATCGTTAATACGGTTGAACAAGCAGTTGATTTTGGAAATGAAATTGGTTACCCAGTAATTGTACGCCCGGCATTTACGATGGGTGGTACAGGTGGGGGTATTTGTCACGATGAGAGAGAATTAATTGAAATCGTAACGAATGGTTTAAAATATTCACCAGTAACACAATGTTTAATTGAAAAATCAATCGCAGGCTATAAAGAAATTGAGTACGAAGTAATGAGAGACTCAAATGATAATGCAATTGTAGTTTGTAATATGGAAAATATTGATCCGGTGGGTATTCATACGGGTGATTCAATCGTAGTTGCACCTTCACAAACATTAAGCGATAAAGAATATCACATGTTACGTGACGTATCATTAAGAATCATTCGTGCGTTAAAAATTGAAGGTGGATGTAACGTACAGTTAGCATTAGATCCACATTCATTTAATTATTATATTATCGAAGTTAATCCACGTGTATCACGTTCATCAGCATTAGCTTCGAAAGCAACAGGATATCCAATTGCAAAGCTGGCAGCGAAGATAGCGGTCGGTCTAACATTAGATGAAATGTTAAATCCGGTAACAGGTACGAGCTATGCAGCATTTGAACCAGCGCTTGACTATGTCGTATCTAAAATTCCACGTTTCCCATTCGATAAATTTGAAAAAGGTGAACGTGTATTAGGAACACAAATGAAAGCAACTGGGGAAGTCATGGCTATCGGACGTACTTACGAAGAGTCATTATTAAAGGCAATTCGTTCTTTAGAATATGGTGTACACCATTTAGGATTACCGAACGGTGAAAACTTCGAATTGGATTTCATTGAAAAACGTATTAAAGAACAAGATGATGAGCGTTTATTCTTTATTGGTGAAGCAATTCGTCGTGGAATTTCTTTAGATGATATTCATGAATGGACGAAGATTGATTACTTCTTCTTAAATAAATTCCAACATATTATCGATATTGAGCATGACCTAAAGGGACATATTGGCGATATTGATCGTTTAGAATGGGCAAAAAAATATGGCTTTAGCGACCGTGTTATTGCACATCGCTGGAATATGACTGAACGTGAAATCTATGATTTAAGACAAGCAAATAACATCAATCCAGTATTTAAGATGGTTGATACATGTGCATCAGAATTTGAATCTAATACACCATACTTCTATGGTACTTATGAAAATGAAAATGAATCTATTGTAAGTGACAAGAAGAAAGTCATCGTATTAGGATCTGGACCTATTCGTATCGGTCAAGGGGTAGAATTTGATTATGCGACAGTGCATGCTGTATGGGCAATTCGTGAAATGGGTTATGAAGCAATTATCATTAACAATAACCCTGAAACTGTGTCAACGGACTTCTCTATCTCAGATAAATTATACTTTGAACCTTTAACTGAAGAAGATGTTATGAACATTATTAACCTTGAAAAACCTGAAGGTGTAGTCGTTCAGTTCGGCGGACAAACAGCAATCAACTTAGCAGAGAAATTGACAAAATATGGTGTAAAAGTATTAGGGACTTCATTAGAAAACTTAGATCGTGCTGAAGACCGTAAAGAATTTGAAGCGTTAATGCAAAGAATTGAAATTCCTCAACCATTAGGTAAAACAGCAACGTCTGTAGAAGAAGCGGTAGATAATGCTAACTTTATCGGTTATCCGGTACTTGTTCGTCCATCATACGTATTAGGTGGTCG
>CABFOD010001262.1_pt1 | contig 11037 bp, 11 predicted proteins | sample 3521941 | NCBI WGS metagenome assembly CABFOD01 (sample SAMEA5312449, study PRJEB27640) | indoor metagenome | biome: indoor environment; feature: uncontrolled; material: polymer tiles stone | place: Germany | collected 2014-07-07
AATGTAGAGCATGAAAAGAAAGTTAAAATTAAAGACTATGCAGATTTTATTAAGTCGTACGATGGAGACTTATTGCTTGTTACAGGAAGTTTATATTTTATCAGTGCGGTAAAAGATAAATTAAAAAAATAATTAATACATTTTTGACAAAGAGTCTATTTATAGATTCTTTGTTTTTTTATGCAGAAATTTCAGAAAATAGGGAATGATATTTTAAAGGAGGAATTTATATGGAAAAAAAGTTAAAAATGCCCCATACGTATTTTTTATTGCTATTGATTGTCTGTGTCGCTGCAGTACTGACTTATATTATTCCTGCAGGTGAATTTGATAGAAAAGTGGTAGATAAACAAAATATAGTTGTAAATGGTTCTTACCATGAAGTGGCCCAATCTCCGGCACAACCTATTGAAATATTTAGAGCTGTTCCACAAGGTTTAATTGAAGGGGCAGAAATTATTTTTTACATATTTATTGTTGGTGGGGCATTTGGTGTTATTCATCGCACAGATGCTATTACAACAGGTGTTAATTCTTTGATGAACCGAATTGGAAAACATGGTAAATGGTTGATTCCAATGACTATGATTATTTTCAGTATATTAGGATTTTCAATTGGGCTGAGTGAAGAAACGATAATTTTTGTACCGATAGGCATCGCACTTGCGACAGCACTTGGTTATGATGCGATGGTGGGTGCGAGTATGATAGCATTAGGTGCAGGGATAGGATTCCTGGGAGGGATGATAAACCCTTTTACAGTAGGAATTGCACAGAAGATTGCAGAAGTAAAATTATTTTCTGGTTGGGGTTTTAGAACAGTAGTATATTTACTTGTCCTTATTTCTGGAATTGCATATGTTATGTTATATGCAAGAAAAGTAAAAAATGATCCAGGAAAAAGTTTGTTACATGATATTAATGTTGAAGAACGAAGTACAATGAGTGAGGATGTTTTAAATACAAAGTTTGATTCATTTAGAAAGCGACATGCGATTATATTAATATTGCTTACAATAACGATTATTATAAATGTGTACGGTATCTTTAAATATGAATGGTTCTTGTCACAAATGAGTGCAAACTTCTTATTGATGGGAATCGTTGCTGGTCTCATCGGAGGTTTAGGTTTAAACGGTACATTTGATGCATTACTTGAAGGGATGAAAGATATTTTATTTGGTGCTATTATTGTAGGATTTGCAAAAGCAATTGTCGTTGTTCTGACGTCAGGAAAAATAATCGATACAATTGTATTCTATATGACTGATTTTATTGATCATCTTCCGACAGCATTTTCAGTCATAGCGATGTTCATCACACAGTTAGTATTAAATTTCTTTATTCCTTCTGGATCAGGTCAAGCAATGACTACTATGCCGATTATGGTACCAATCAGTGATTTACTCGGGATTAACCGACAAGTCGCTGTACTTGCATTCCAATATGGTGATGCAATCAGTAACAACATCATCCCGACATCTGCTTCTTTGATGGGGTTACTTGCGGTAGCAGGTATTCCGTATTCAAAATGGTTAAAATTTGTCTGGAAGATTTCATTGATCTGGGCTGTAATTTGTCTGTCAAGTTTAATTGTATATACTTATTTTTTCTAGTATTAATATTTGCTTCAAAATCAAAATTCTGTATTTATTTTCTGCAGAATTTTGATTTTGAAGCTTTTTATTTTATTATTCGTGTAAATTTTAATTCAATTATTAAATTGCTGCATTTTTACAACAATTTATTTTTGTTCTATATTAGTCGTGACATTTATTAAAGGAGGAGAAGAAAGTGGATACAAGTTTTATATGATCATCTGGTTTACTTTAGGGTCATGCATTGGTTCATTTATGCTTTGTCTGACTTATGAAACGGACTGTTTGTGTCGGAGATCAAGGTGTGACCAATGTCATCACAATCTTTCATGGATGGATTTAATACCTGTATATTCATTCTTATTGAATTGGGGTCGGTGCAGATATTGCAATTGTAAATTATCTAGTAAATATTTAATTTGCGAAATATTAACTGGGCTGGCGCTTGTTCATTTAAGTTTGAATCAGCAATTCAATATTGATTTATTAGCTACAATCGCAATCATGCTTATTCCATTATCAATATATGATACTGAACATTTAAAAATACCTAATATGATGCTAATTTTATTATTTTTTACGCTAATGTTGATTAATCTAAAAGATATGTTAATCTATCAAATATATTTTTCCTATGATGTCTTTCTATTTAAACTACTAATTTTTATTCTACTTCATATATTTTTCTTTCTCTCAAAGTGTATTGGTTATGGAGATATTAAATTATTTTCAATACTTCTTCTATTCTTGCCTATTCCATTTTTTATATCGTTATTTTTTATTACATATTTAATAGGAGGTCTTAGTTGTATCATCTTTTTAAGTTATAAAACCGGGCTTAAAAAAGTACCACTTGTCCCTTTTATAACGACATCATTTTTTGTAGTACTCCTATTATATGAACAAATCAAAATATTGTACTTTGGAGGATTTGTCTGATGATTGATATTCCATTAGATATTGATAAACCAAGAGAGCGACTAATGATCTATGGTGCCGATAAGTTAACAAACCAGGAACTGTTATCATTGATTATCGGCACTGGTGTACGCGATGAATCTGTATACCAAGTTTCAGAAAATTTATTAAATCAAGTAGATAATATAAAGGATTTGAGATATTTAACCTTGCAGGAACTTACACAAGTTAAAGGTATCGGTGACAAAAAAGCAGCAACAATGCTTGCTGTAATTGAACTGGCACAGCGTATGCATACACATTCTCTGGAACAGAGGATTAAGATTAAATCGCCTCAATGTGTAGCAGATTTATTGATGGAACGCATGCGATATTTTACTCAGGAGCATTTTATAGTATTGATGTTAAATACAAAGAATTACGTCATACATGAGCATACAATCTTTATCGGATCATTAAATGCATCCATCGTTCATCCGCGTGAAATATTTCGAGAAGCCATTAAAAGAAGTGCGGCGAATATCATTGCAGTTCATAATCATCCATCAGGTTGTGCAGAACCGAGTTATGAAGATATTGAAGCGACACGAAGACTCGTAAGTGTCGGAGAACTCGTCGGTATTGATTTACTGGATCATATTATTATCGGAGATGGCACTTTTGTCAGTATTAAAGAAAGGGGACAATTATAATGGGTCTGGATATGTATATCTACTTAAAAGATAAATCTACTGCAGAAATGATTGAATTCTCTTATTTCAGAAAATTTAACGCGTTACACGGATACTTTGATATCAAATATAACCTGGATAATCCATGTAGTATTGAGATTGCAGAGGATGATCTGACGAATCTCCTGTTTAAGGTCAATACGATACGAATGAATGCTAATGTTGCACCTAAAGCATTACCGGTGTATTACGGACCTTTTTTTGGGAGTTATGACTATGGCTATATTTACTTTGAATATATCGATCAGCTATATAAAGATTTAAAGCGTTTGTTACAGGTTGACCGGAAGAAATATGATATATACTATCAGGCAGATTATTAGATTTTGTAAATTTATTGTTAATTTTGTTCGTAAAACGAAATTTATTTGTATGAACTATTGAAATTTTCAGAAGATTAATTTATGATTAAAACAACTAATAAAGAAAGGAGGAAAATACAATGAACTACGTTAGACGACAGCATGGTTATTTATCATCAATTTTATATTTTCCTTCTGCATACAAATCAAAAATAGCGATATAATCTTTTCATCGATATTAATTATGGAAATGATTATGTAAAGATTTTTGATTGTCTGTGGGAGTTAATCCCACTCTAAAAATGTGCACATGCTCATCATATGAGTATGTGTATTTTTTTATGAGTGAACAAGGAGTGTGACACATGTTAGATGTTTTATTTAAGTTAGGATGGTTTTTTAAGCAGGAAAAAAAGAGATATATTTTTGCGGTAATCTTACTCCTTTGTGCGAATGTTACAGAAATCATTCCGCCTTGGTTAATTGGTAAAACGATTGATTACGTCAATTTAAAAACGTTAACTCAAGATACATTTAAATGGATATTAGTCGTATTTACTGTAACGCTAGTGTTGAGTTATTTAATCAATTACTTATGGCGATATCTTTTGTTTAATGGTTCACAATTGCTAGAAAGTATGATGCGCAAGAAAATTATGGCAAAGTTTTTAACAATGAGTCCGAGTTTTTACGAAAAGAATAGAACTGGAGACCTTATGGCAAAGGCAACAAATGATTTGAGTGCCATTCGTCAAACAGTTGGTTTTGGTATTTTGACATTAATCGATAGTACAACATATATGGTAACAATTATTGCGATGATGGCTCTTGCGATTTCATGGAAATTGACGTTAGCAGCGCTTATTCCTTTACCATTTTTAGCATATATTGAACAACGTCTCGGGAAAAAGATTCATGAACGTTACACTGTGAGTCAGGATGCATTCGGTGATATGAATGACAGTGTATTGGAATCGATAGAAGGCGTCAGGGTAACACGTGCTTTTGCACAGGAAGAACATTTAGATATTCATTTTAAACATATGACGACTGATGTGGTTAACAAATTTATTCACGTAGAAAAATTAGATGCTCTGTTCAAACCGATTACGATAATTGTTACATCGTTAAGTTTTATGATAGGTCTCGGTTATGGTAGCTATCTTGTTAATCAAGGTGAAATTACAGTCGGTGATTTAATTGCCTTCAATGTTTATTTAAATATGCTTGTGTGGCCGATGTTTGCAATTGGGTTATTATTTAATATTATGCAACGTGGTAATGCATCGTTAGACCGTGTAATGGAGACATTAAATACTGAAGATGTCATGGAAGATCCGATTGATGCTTCAATTCCAAAGGATCATCACGTTTCCTTTGATGCTGTAACTTTCCAGTATCCAACAAGTGAAGAAGAAAATTTAAAGGATATTGATATAGAGGTTAAGGTAGGCGAAACATTAGGTATTGTCGGTCCAACGGGAAGTGGTAAGACGACTTTAATCAAGCAGATTTTAAAAGAATATCCGATGGGAGAAGGGAATATTTCTATCGGTAATTTAAGCGTGAAAGATTTATCCAAGTATGAAGTCCGTAATAAGATAGGCTATGTTTCTCAGGAAAATATATTATTCTCAAGAACAGTAAAAGAAAATATTAAGTTTGGTAAAGAGGATGCGACGGACGCTGAAATTGCAGAAGCAATTCGTCTTGCCAATTTCACTAAAGATGTTGAGAGACTTCCTCAAGGGTTAGAAACGCTCGTTGGAGAAAAAGGAATCGCAATTTCAGGTGGACAAAAACAACGTATTTCTATTGCCCGTGCGATGATAAAAAATCCGGATATATTAATATTAGATGATTCATTAAGTGCTGTAGATGCAAAAACGGAGACAGCGATCATAGAAAATATTCAGGCTTCAAGAAGCGGGAAGACTACAATTATATCAACGCATCGACTTTCAGCTGTACAACACGCAGATTTAATTGTGGTATTAGATCGCGGAAAAATTATCGAGCGTGGTACTCATGAAGCACTGATTGCGAACAATGGCTGGTACAGGTCGCAATTCGATCGTCAACAGTTAGGAGGTGTCTCTTAAATGTCGACTACTAAACGTTTATATTTAGAGGCTAAGAAAGAGAAAACTTTATTTATCATAGGTTTTATCATATTATTCTTTGCTGTCATTATGGAGCTTATTGGTCCTGTCATCGGGATGTATATTATCGATCACCATATCAAGACGGCAACAGAAGGTATTATTAATATGCAGCCGATATTTTTATTGTTAGCAGTATATTTCATCATTGCAATTATCTATGCGATATTAAGTTACTATCAAACAATCTATTTCCAGACAGCCGGTTCAAATGTTATCAAACACTTACGTACAAGTTTATTCAGTCATATACAGAAACTTCCGATTAAGTTTTTTGATAATTTACCAGCTGGAAAAGTTGTAGCTCGTATCACCAATGATACACAGACAATATTAGAGTTGTTCACAGTGATGCTTCCAACATATATTGCTGGTATGACAAATATCGTCGGAATTATTGCAGTAATATTTTACTTTAATGTTAAAGTTGGATTACTGGCACTTATTGTAGTGCCACTATTATTTGGCTGGTTATTAATTTACCGTAAAATCAGCGATAAATATAATAATATCGTTCGTGAACGTAACAGTGATATGAATGCCATGTTAAATGAATCAATAAATGGTATGACAATCATTCAAGCATTTAATCAGGAAGAGAAGATTCAGCAGGAATTTAATCAGTTGAATGAAGAATATTTAAAGAATTACAGCAAGATTATTCAACTTGATTCTATTACGAGTCATAACCTTATGGGTACGATTCGTTCATTCGTATTTTTAGTGATGATTTACATATTCGGACAATCATTCTTAAGTGCTGAAGCAACACTTACTGCAGGTATGATGTATATATTGGTTGATTATTTAACTCGTCTATTTAATCCAATGTTCAATATGGTTAATCAGCTCAGCGTTTTAGAACAGGCACGTGTGTCAAGTAATCGTGTTTTTGAAATGATGGATGAAACAGCAGAAGTTCAGGAAAATAAAATCATGACGCAGTGTGAGGGCCATGTGAAATTTGAAGATGTATCATTCGGATATAAACCTAACGAACTTGTATTAAGAAATATTAATATCGATGCTTTACCTGGTGAGACGATTGGTCTCGTTGGTCATACCGGTTCAGGGAAAAGTTCAATTATGAATCTTCTCTTCAGATTTTATGATCCGACCACGGGTCGCATAACAATTGATGGTATTGATACAACGTCTGTTACTAAACAATCAATGCGTCAATTTATGGGTATCGTATTGCAGGATCCGTATCTTTATTCAGGAACGATTCTTTCAAACATCACTTTAAATGATCCTAAAATTACTCGAGAGATGGCGATTGATGCACTGGAACGCGTGGGTGGATATAGAGTGTTACAGTCACTAGAAAATGGCATTGACACAGAAGTAGTAGAACGTGGATCGACGCTTTCAAGTGGTCAACGCCAGTTAATATCATTTGCAAGGGCGCTGGCATTCAATCCTAAAATATTAATATTAGATGAAGCGACTGCTAGTATTGATTCAGAAACAGAATCTGTCATTCAGCAAGCGATGGATGTGTTGAAAGAAGGCCGAACAACATTTATTATTGCACACCGATTATCTACCATTAAACATGCTGATGAAATTATTGTTCTGGATAAAGGGGAAATCATCGAACGCGGTACACATGATATATTAGTCGAAAAAGGCGATGTTTATGCTAAAATGTATGCATTGCAATCAGGTGGGAAATAATCGAGGTGTAAATATGTATAATATTATTCCGATGCATCGAACTGCTGCCGAAGAAATAAGCATATGGGATTTTGGCAAAGGATATGAATTTTATAACATAGAAGAAGATCCGTATGTTATAGAGACATTTTTGAATGGTCATTATTATATTGTCTATAAAAATGATGAAATTTTTGGCTTTTTCTGTGATGGTGAAAGTGCGAGAATCAATGAAACATATCCTGAAGATGATGATATCTTAGATGTTGGATTCGCATTAAACCCGCATTGGATCGGTCAAAAAATGGGTGAGCAGCTATTGAATATTATGTTCCAGTATTATCATGCTCTTTATGACGTTCATATATTTCGGGTAACGGTAGCTTCTTTCAATGTAAGAGGTATTAAACTATATGAAAGAATGGGATTTTACGAAGTAAATACGTTTTACGAAACGATTGATAATGAAAATATTAAATTTATAGTAATGTGCTATAATCAATCCCAAGACTGATGAAACTTTTTCTAAATAACGTTAAGATTGTATCAGAAAGTAGGGGATACAATGTTTAAGTTAATCAGAAGACTTATTAAATTAAGTCTACTTGTAGTTATAAGTGTTATGATATATTTTATCTTTGTCACTAATCCATTTAATGGTGAGGCAAATCAAGCAGTAAATGAACCTGTTCAAAATGCATCGACGTATACTTTAGAAGATAATGTGCTATTTAGAAATATTCCATTATCTCAGGTGAAGAATGCATTTAATTTTATGGATAAGCAGGAATTTATGGATGTATCCGGATTAACTCGAATGGGTTATAATGATGAATACTTAATTGGTCAGCGTGGCAGTGACTTTATCATGTATCGATTTGGTGAAAATAAAGTATCTGTATTTCAATCAGAAAATGATTTATATCATGCTCTAAGTGAACGTCAGCAATCTATTGATATGAAAGATAAAAGTTTTTATTAAAGGTTAGAGATTCTAAAGGGTCTGGAGATAAAATTTATTTCCGGACCTTTATTTTGTTTTTCTAATAATTTTGTTTATAATAAATACGGTATATGTAGTAACATCAATCATTTTGACTGGATGGAGTTGTTTTTTTGTTTTATTTTAATAAACCAATCCGCATCATATTTTTAGCTATTGTTTGTCTCCTATTATCATCATGTAATCAACAATATAGTTTTAAGTCACAGTACAGTACTCCGACTATAAAACCGCTAAATCAAGTTTCGCTCTTGCCGTATATAATGAGTAAAATGACATTAGAACAAAAGATTGCGCAGCAATTTATTTTAGGCTTTCACGGCACGACATATAATAATGTGTTGGAAGAATATAATCAGCTGAATATTGGCGGGGTGATTTTATTTGCCCGAAATATCCAGTCAGTTGAACAAACAAGACTGCTTAATCAAACAATTTACGACCAAAATAAAGGTGTTCCGATGTTTATAGCGGTGGATCAGGAGGGTGGACGTGTGAATCGTTTCCCCGCGGGCATTCAGAATGTTGAACCTGCATTTCAAATTCGTAGCAGTGGTGATCCGCGCGTTGCCTATGACAAAGGTGAATACATTGGAAGACGATTAAATGCATTAGGGTTCAATGTAGACTTTGCACCATCTTTAGATATTTGGAGTAATCCCGCAAATAAAGTAATCGGGGATCGTAGTTTTGGTACGACTTATCAGGACGTCATAAAGTATGGCTTACCTTTTAATAGAGGAATTAATGATCAGGATGTTATTACGAGTGCGAAACACTTTCCTGGGCATGGTGATACTTTTACTGATAGTCATGAATCTTTGCCGGTAAGTCATCTGACAGAGAAACGTTTATTTGATAGTGAGTTACAACCATTTAAGGCAGCGATTAAGGATGATATCGATATGATTATGGTCAGCCACATATTATTCCCGGCAGTTGATGCAAATGCCCCGAGTTCAATGAGTAAAGCTATGGTTACAGATATACTTAAGCAAAAATTAGGCTATAAAGGTGTCATAGTTACCGACGATCTGGCCATGGGTGCTGTTATTAAAAATTACACACGAGAGCAGGCACTAATTAATGCAATAAATGCCGGTGAAACATGTTTATTGATTGGTTCAGATATTGGTGATATTCGCTATCAGATAGAATTTATTAAATCACAAGTGAAATCCGGTAAGATAGATGAGAAAATTATTGATGAAAATGTTCAAAAAATACTCAAGTTAAAGCAAAAATATGGTATCGTATAATATATTAAAGTCATTTTAATGAGGTGTTAAGTTTGCCCAATTTTTATAAGAGAAATAAATTAGTTTTCTTTCTTTTTGGACTTATCATATTTATGGTTCTGGTTGGATTTTCACTGAGAGAAAGAGAAACAACGACAGTTGAATCATTTGTAGGAGATACGACCGCCATCGGTCAAAGAATCGTGTCATATCCTGCAATGTTTGTTACAGGTAATTTCGGTAATCTCATTAATATGTGGGATGCAAATGAAGAAAACAAAAAGCTGAAAGAAAAGATAAAAAGTTTTGCTCAAGTTGAAGCTGATAATTATCGTCTAGAAAAAGAAAATCAGGAACTAAGACAAGCATTAAAAACGGATAGTATTTCAGAATATGATCCGGTGATTTCTACGATAATCGCTAGAAATCAGGATCAATGGATGAATACTTTTATCGTAAATAAAGGTAAATCATCTGGCATACGTGAAAATATGGCTGTGCTTACAACTGAAGGCTTAGTAGGACGTATAAAGAAGGTTAACAGTTATTCTTCACAAATAGAATTAATCACTTCTAGTATAAAATCTAGTAAGATTAGTGTTACATTACAGCAAGAAGGTCAGGATATATTTGGTATGATTGATCATTTTGATGAAAGTAAGAATTTACTTGTCTTATCTGATATAGATAATAATGTGAAAGTTAAACTTGGAACAAAAGTAGTTACAAGTGGACTTGGCGGTCAATTCCCTAAAGGCATCTTAATTGGGGAAGTAAAGAAAGTTGAAAATGATGAATTTGGATTGAGTCAAATTGCATATGTGGAAACGCAAGCTGATATTAATGAACTCGCACAAGTTTATGTTGCTAAAAAAAGTCCTAAAGTGATTTCATTAGAAGGAAGTGGCGAGTAATGCAGCTTGTGATTATGCCGCTTATTGCGCTCATATTGTTTTACATTGATTCATTAATCAACTCAATTTGGCCGGTCACTATTTTCAATGTTGATTATTATTTTAAAGCACATTTATTATTTATGTATTTGTTGATAATAACGGTATACAAAAATCCGAAAGTAGCATTGATACTAGGTGTGTTATTTGGAATCATTTTAGATATTTATTTTGGCACAATCTATGGTATATATCTATTCGGTTTTATCATTGCTATACTTCTTATGAATCAATTATTTAAAGTCTTCTACAAAGATTTAAAGATGATGATTGTATTGTTCTTAGGATTTATCTTTCTGTTTGAAAACTTTTATTACATTGTCTTTGCAATTCTTGGAATCGCACATATCAATTATTTTTTATTTTTGTGGACACATGTTTTACCGTCGTTACTTATCAACTTCATTTTAATACTAGTCGTCTTTCCATTTATCCTGAAATTACTTGATAAGTATATGAAATAATGATTGACG
>CABFOD010000813.1_pt1 | contig 11020 bp, 10 predicted proteins | sample 3521941 | NCBI WGS metagenome assembly CABFOD01 (sample SAMEA5312449, study PRJEB27640) | indoor metagenome | biome: indoor environment; feature: uncontrolled; material: polymer tiles stone | place: Germany | collected 2014-07-07
TCCGGGAATTTAATTGCATCTTGAATAAAGAATACAGGAATATTGTTACCTACTAAATCATAATTCCCTTCTTCAGTATAGAATTTAGTCGCAAATCCGCGTGCATCACGTACTGTATCATTTGATCCTTTTGAACCTTGTACAGTAGAGAAACGTACAAATACAGGTGTCTTTTTTGATGTATCTGTTAAAAACTTCGCTTTTGTATATTCACTTAAATCTTCATATAGTTCAAATTCTCCATGTGCACCATAGCCACGAGCATGCACAATTCTTTCAGGAATTCTTTCGTGGTCAAAATGCGTCATTTTTTCTCTGAAATGAAAGTCTTCTAATAAGGTTGGTCCACGTTCTCCAGCTTTAAGAGAAAATTCATCCTCAGCCATTTTTAAACCTTGATTCGTCGTAAGTGCAGTATCTTCTGAGTGGTCTCTACGAAATGCTTCTAATTGCTCATCTTTTTTATTAGTCATTATCGTTCCCCCTATATATAGTCTTACATTTCAGTATTCCCGTTCACATGTATTCAAAACGCATATAAATTGAATATTTTTCAAATATAAAAAAGAGGAAGATACATTATTATTGTATCTTCCTCTAAAGGTATAGTTATTTTTCTAAAAATTTACGTCCATCATCTAACTTATGGAATCCTCTTAAGAAATACACACCAGCCATCGCTGATAAGAAGATGATTCCGATAATTACTGATACACGCGTATCCACGTTAATTAACATACCTATCAATACTAATACTAAGAAGCCAATCGCTAAATAATCAGATACTGGTGCAAACGGCATTTTAAATGGATGATTTGCTGCAAGTTCTGGTTCACGCTTTCTGAATGCTAAATGACTGAATAAGATCATAAACCAAGGAATCATACCTGGTAAAATTGAAGCGCTGTAAACATATACGAAAATTTTTTCTGCACCATCAATAAACATCGGTAAGAAGATATTTAATAATACCCCTACAAAGATGCCAATAGAAATCATCATAACCGCATATACTGGCACACCATTTTTCATAACGCGTGCAAATGCTTTTGGCATCTTACCTTCTTGCGCGAGCGTAAATACCATACGACTTGAACTGAATATACCTGAGTTACATCCTGACATTGCTGCAGTAATTACTACAAAGTTAATAAAACCTGCTGCAACTGTAATCCCCACTTTAGCAAAAGTAGCTACGAACGGACTACCTACGTTACCTAATTCGTCCCATGGATAAACCGTCACAATAACAAAGATTGCTCCAATGTAGAAAATTAATATACGCCAAATAATACCATTAACTGCTTTTGTGATATTTTTCTGTGGGTCTTTCGTTTCACCCGCAGTAATACCGATTAATTCCACACCTTGGTAAGATCCTACTACCATTGAGAGCGCAAAGAAGAACCCTGTAATACCGTTCGGGAAAAAACCACCGTGTGCGGTTAAGTTACTTAATCCAATTGGATTACCGTTATTTCCAAATCCAAATAAAATAATACCTAAACCTGCAATAATCATTAAAATAATTGTTACAATCTTAATCATTGCAAACCAGAATTCAAACTCTCCAAACGCTTTAACTGAAGCCATGTTCGCAGCAGCCAGTGTAATAATTACAATAACTCCAGGTATCCAGCTTGGTAATTCCGGCCACCAGAACTGCATATACTGTCCAACTGCGATCACTTCACTCATCCCTACTACAATCCACTGAAATATATTTGCCCATGCAGTGACATAACCTGCCACTGGATGAAGATACTCAGAGGCATAATCAGCAAATGAACCTGTTGTCGGGTATAAATAAACAAGTTCTCCCATTGCACGCATAATTAAAAATAAAAACAAACCAGCTACTAAATATGCAAGGATAGCTGATGGGCCAGTCCATTTAATCGTGCTTGAAGCACCCATAAACAAACCTACACCAATTGTTCCCCCAAGTGCTATCATCTGTACTTGTCTTGAACTTAAACTTCTTTTTAAATGATGATCTTTCATAATCTTTGACCCCTTTTATTTTCAATTCTTTTGTTCAAATTCATGGTGTCTTCTCCAAGTAGCTATTATAATATATATCGAGTTTGCACGAAAACGTTTTCACATTAAAGTGTTAAATTTCTCTGAAGTAACTTCCGATTAACTAATTTTTATGTAAAAGCGCATATATAATATCGAATAATTTTTTAATTTTGTATTCAATATGAATATATAGATATCATAAGTTTTAATAATGATATCATTCGAAATAAATTATATAAACATAATATACAGAGTAAATGATGGGTTTGTCTATACATTTCTTTAAAAACAAAGGTTTTAAAGCAAACATTTATCTGTTAAAAAAATTTATTTTTATTATTTAACAAAGACAACATTTCATAAATTAAGTCGAACGAAAGTCTTTTATAACTCCGCCCTTACTTTTATAATGAAGGATAAGGAGGAATATTCATGCTCAAAATTAAAGCTCCACAAACAGTTTATTTCCAAGGAAATGATCACGCAGTACTCTTACTCCATTCATTCACTGGTACGACAAGAGATATGAAGTTAATTGGTGATGCATTAGCAGAAGCAGATTTTTCATATATGATTCCTGCTTATCCAGGACACGGGCAGCCTATGGAAACATTTATACAGCATTCAATAATGGACTGGTGGAAAGTAGTTGAAGAAGCGTATTTACAACTGCTCGCCCAAGGGTTTCAAAAAATATCTGTAATTGGTGTCTCACTTGGTGGGCTATTCACCTTAAAGTTAGCGGAACAATTCAATTTTCATCAAGCAATCATTATGAGTACCCCGATGCATAAAGAAGCTGTAAATTTAGAAGAGAGATTGAAGCATTATGCAGAGAACACACAAAAAATATTCTCTGAAAATGAACTTTCAGAGAATAATATTAATAATCTAATAAAAAACTATTATGGTACTCCTTTATTCATACAAATGATTGATGAGATTATGACGCATCTATCTGATATTCAAATACCGATTTCCATTCTTTATGGTGGTAGAGACGATATTTTTTACCAAGAAAGTGCTGAATTCATCTATCGTAATGTTCACAGTAACAAAGACATCCTAGAATTTTCCGAAGCTGGTCACCTTATGCCTAGAGGTAGAGCTCAAGAAGAAGTGATACATTATATCGTTGGTCAACTTACATAATGAAATGTGCAAAACCTTTACTGCATCAATTGATTGATCATTACAAATAATATGACGATTGGAATAACATATCGCAGTAATATAATCCATACATTAAATAGTTTATTCTGATATGGCTTCTGGACGAAGTGTGCTTTCATTATCTTTTTGTCTAGTACGTAACCTGAGAACAACGTATAGCATAATACACCAATTGGTAACATGATATTGGATACAAGGAAGTCCATATTATCAAAGAATGTTCCTTTTAGGAACTTCATGTCACTTATCGGTCCAAATGATAGTGCGCACGGAATACTTACAATGAAGATACCTAAAATAATCACAAGAACAGACTTCATACGTTTCGTATTATCATTCTTTGTCATATTTGAAACATTGATTTCTACAAGATTGATGGATGACGTAATTGTTGCAAAGAAAAATAGCAATAAGAAAATCAAATAGAATATTGAGCCAAATGGTAGCTGATTAAAGACATAAGGTAACACGATAAAGAGTAAACCTGGGCCTTGTGCATTATCTATGCCCAAAGATGCCGTGGCTGGAAATATCGCCAATCCCGCTAATAACGTTACTAAAATGTTAAGTAATACAATATATCCTCCTGCTTGCACAAGATCAGTTCCTTTTTTCATATAAGAAGCATAAGTCAACATCCCCCCAAACCCTACAGATAAAGAGAAGAACGATTGTCCTAACGCAAATAAAACGGCTTCTTGATCTAGTTTATTAAAGTCTGGATTTAAAAAGAATGATACACCTTCCATCGCATTTGGTAATGTTATTGATCGAATGATCATAATGAGAAACATTACAAATAACATCGGCATCATAAACTTAGAGACACGTTCAATACCATTTTGCACCCCTTTAATAACAATAATGCCCGTTAATGCCAGGAACAAAATAACCCCTGCAATTGTATTCAATGGATTTGATATGATACTACCAAATAACACTGTATAATCTTTGGTCGCATCTCCAGTAAAAATCACTTTTATCGTACGAATAATATATATTAAGATGAAGCCGCCGATAACGCTGTAAAAACTCATTAATAAAAATACCCCGATATTACCAAGATAGCCGATTAAATCATACTTCTTCTTACCAGATAACTTACTAAATGCTCGTGTACTATAAGTCTCCCCAGCGACGCCCATCACAAATTCACTCATTAATATTGGTAATCCAATAAATAAAGTGAAAATGATAAACAAAATAAGGAATGCTGCTCCTCCATTATCAGCCATCACATAAGGGAATTTCCACATCGCCCCCAACCCTATCGCTGAACCTGCACTTGCTAGTATAAAACCTAATTTTGATGTGAAACCTGATTGCCTCTCCATATAAATCCCTCCTAAAATAAATATAAAAATAAAAAAGAGACCGTGTGTACACACGATCTCTTAAGTATAGAGACCGCTCATACATCGGCCTCTTAAGCGAATGCGAAGCCGTCATAGATACTTATACCTATGACGGTTATAAGTATCAGGACAGCTGCCACCAATTATTTAACTGTAGCTTTGTGTTTGTCATAATACTAACTCCTTTAGCGTTGAATTGATTTAATATTATCAGATTTCATTTTTTATGTCAATTTATTTTCTGAAAATTCTGTGCGATATTTATAATCAAGTTAGCCACCTGAGATGGAAGTAAATCAAACAATTTTATCAAAATTTCTTCTAAACAGTGGCTGTTACACCACCGTCAATGACAAATTCTGAGCCTGTTGAATATCTTGCTTCATCTGATGCCAAGAATATGATCATATTTGAAACTTCTTCAGCTTGCGCTACACGACGCATTGGAATCATTTGTTTAAATTTATCCACCGCTTCTTTTACGCCAGGTTGTTCAAGCATCGGTGTATGAATAACACCAGGGTGCACAGAGTTTACTGTAATATTAAACGGTGATAATTCTCTTGCTGCTGCCTTTGTCATACCTCTTACCGCAAACTTCGTATCTGTATATCCAATTGCGCCGCCGGCAAGACCATTCATAGATGATATATTAATAATCGCACCTGAATTTTGAGCTTTCATAGTTGCGGTTACTGACTTAATACCTAAGAACACAGAAACTTGATTAATATTTACAATCTTCATATAGTCATCTAAAGTAATTTCTTCAATTTTCATATTATATGTAATACCCGCATTATTAACAAGCACATCAATCTTACCCCAATATTCAAGTGTCGTCTGTACAACATTTTCCCAATCTGATTCACTTACAACATTATGTTTGATAAACAATGCATCTGAGCCTAATGTCACTGCTACAGCTTGCCCCTTTTCCTCATTTATATCTGTAATCACTACTTTAGCGCCTTCTGCAATTGCACGCTCTGCATGCACTTTCCCCATACCCTGAGCTGCACCCGTAATAATAATTACTTTGTCTTTTAAACGTTCCATTTTATTTCCTCCTTACAATGTTTTGATTGATGCTACATGATTTAATAATTTTTCCTGAATCTGTTTCATTTGTTTAAGTTCTTCTTCAGATAATATATCATATACTGCATTACGTACTTGCTTTCCAACACTTTCTGCTTCTTCCAACAATTGCAAACCTGTTTCAGTTATATTGAGCATTACGACACGTCTGTCACCTGAATGATTAATACGCACGACATATTCCATTTCTACAAGCTTGTTTGTCATTGTCGTAATTGCACCATATGTAAAACCTAATGCTTTTGCAATGTCTGAAGGCTTTGCATGACCATTTCGCTTAATATATTCGAGTAATATTACTTGGGAAATGTTAAGTTTATGGTCAAAGTGCTTTAAAAATAACGATATCATCTTATAGCTAAGTTGATTCCCATCATGAACAAGTCTGAAGAAGTTAGATTCTTCCATATATACACCTCTATATCATTATTTTACTATTAAATAATTTAACACTAAACTATTTAATAGTAAATTAAAATACTCAAAAATAAAGATACTTGCCCACCTCTTACGTTAATCACATCTACTCCTTGTTACTGCACGCTTACCTCTCATACCTGATTGGTAAATTACATATATATTTTCTGTGCCTTTGTAATTCTCATTGTAATTTAGTGGCACATTCTTTGCGCCTTTAATGTGACCTATCTTAAATTCACCTGGTATTCATGGATATTTATAAGACAATCGGAAATAAAGATGAGAATATTAAACAAAATGAACAACTCCTCAATCTCTACAACAAAGACAAACAATAACCGAAGCATACATTATGTACTCCGACTATAAATTCAACCATTTCAGGTATTGATTATATTCAAATAGCAACAAATGATTATAAATTTCACAACAGATTATTTATAAACTTATAGGAATATGAAAGTGCGTTCTCCAAACAAAATAAATAGAGGCCTATTACTTTAGGCCTCGTTAAAAGATGTTATACAGAGTTTCATATTATGATCTCAATAGCAAACATACCAAGGAAACCCTCATAGATGCTTACCCATTTTTATAATCACTGTAATGAAACCAGTTTTTACTAGAGATATCAAACGATAAAAATCTATTATATTAATTTAGCTTCTTCTAATAATTCTTCAATGAATGTACCAGATACTTTCTTCAATAAGCGTTTTTCTACCAATCTTTCATAGAATGGCATATCAATTTCATCTAGTTTCTTGCCATCATTCAGTACAGATAACGCATGTAATAAAATTCTCACATCGTATACTGAAGCGAATACTTCAGGCACTCCACGGTCTACTTCTAGAAGTTTATACACCGCTTCCATAGCAGTTCTTACTGAATATTCTGTTGTAAATACGGTATCTCTTTCTGTTTCTGCAAAGTTACCTATAAATGCAATATTCTTTGAACCATGTGGTACTACTAAAGGACGGTCTCCTTCTTTACGCGGCATAAAGTAAGCGGTAATGTACGGCATATAGCTTGGAATTGTATTACATTCTGCTGCTAGTGCTGAAATCTTCTCTTCAGGAACACCCATATGATAAAGCCATTCTTCACAAATTTCTTTACCAGAACACTCAACAATTGTTTTATTTGTACGTTCTCCACGTTCATCTGAATAAAGTGCGTAAATCCATACACTCACTTGATCATCAGGTTGATTTTTAAACTGCTGTTGTCGATTTAGCGTAAAGCTTAACTGCCAATTTGAATCATCTACAGTAACGATACCGCCGGTTACTGTACGACCTGATAATGGATCGCGTTTACAAATTTTTTGAATATAATCTATAACTTCTTTATTATTTGTTGTTGCTGTAGCAGACACGAACCAGCTTTTTTCTGGTAAATCTTTATAGAATTTAGCTGGATTACCAAACTCCTCACATTGCGTACTTAAGTTTTCCCATAGTTGCCATGCGCCACCAGGTTTTGTTGTAGGCGGTGCAGGTGTGTCATTATCTCCATAAGTAGTACTTTCAGTGATGCTGCCATTTGTTACAAATACTAAATCATTTTCAGTTAAAGGAATTGATTCCTCGTTACCTCTGCGCACGATGTCTATTGCCTTTGCAACTTTTGACTCTTTTGAACATTCAACTTGTATATTCTTAACAGTTACACCATATTCAAATGTAACGTTCTTCGCTTTAAGATGCTCAATCAGAGGCATAACAAGTGATTCGAACTGATTGAACTTCGTAAATTTTAGAGCTGAAAAGTCTGCAAGTCCACCAATATGATGGATGAAGCGCATTAAATATCGACGCATCTCCATAGCAGAATGCCAAGGTTCAAATGCAAACATCGTTTTCCAGTAGATCCAGAAGTTTGAGTCTAAGAAGTCTTTACTGAAGACATCAGAGATCTTCACATCATTCAGCTGTTCTTCTTTCATTAAGCACAGCTGGATAATTTCTTTATTTGCTTTTTTTGTTAGAGTCATTTTTCCATCTGATTCTAGGCGTTGTCCACGATTTTCTATTACGCGGCACTTCGAATAGTTTGGATCTTCTTTATTTAACCAGTAAAATTCATCCAGAACAGAAGCATCTTCGACTTCCAATGATGGTACTGAACGAAATAAATCCCATAAACATTCAAAATGATTCTCCATCTCACGACCGCCACGCATTATATAGCCACGTTCAGGATTCAATATTCCATCCAAGCTTCCTCCAGGGAGATCGAGTTCTTCTAATATATGAATATTTTCACCTTTCATTTGACCATCTCGTATTAAAAAACTTGCCGCTGCTAATGACGCTAAACCAGAACCAACTAAATATGCAGACTTATTATCTACCCCTTCCGGCTTCTTCGGTCTTGCAAATGCTTCATAGTTTCCATTACTATAGTACATAAATACCACTCCATTCGAGACATATAATTTAAAGTTGCATGCTTGCTTTATATTCATTACTCTAACGCATTATTTTACATATTCAGAGAATTCTATAAACAATTTTGTCACTTATGTGACATTTTGTATAAAAATGTCTCAAAAGAAGGTGTACATATGGATAAAAAAGACTTAAGAGTTGTCAAGACTGAACAGGCGTTACGGAATGCACTACTTGAACTAGGAAATGCTAAAGATTTTGATTCAATCACTATTAACGAAATTTGTGAAAAGGCACTAGTCAGACGTTCTACCTTTTATCGTCATTACGAAGATAAATATGATTTTTACCAATGTACAATTATTCATCTCCTCAACATTTATAATGAAAAAAATGATGTACATTATAATTACCATCATCCTGAAAAATTTTATGCTGCTATGATTCACGATGTATTATTATTTTTAGACCAAAACAAATCGCTTGCAAAATCTGTAATACGCAGTGAAATCTACGGTGTCATCTCAATGATTATTTATAAACAACTTTATTTAATTATTGAATCTCATTTAAATCGTGAAATGGAAAATGGCTATGTTTTTAACCAAGACATCAATCTGCTTGCAGAGTTTTCGGCTGGTGGTATAATGCGCATTATATTTAACTGGTTACAAGCTGGTGGCAACAATGTTGATTACCTGTCTAGTTCACTAGAAGAAATGTTAAACCAATTCTGGAGCAAAATGAGATTTCAAAAGTAAAATAAAGAACTAGGAGAATACTTCCTAGTTCTTCAATCGATATAAATTAATTTGTAATCTCTTTGATAAATGATTCTATATTTTCTGAGTTTTCATAATACTCTATTGTCATTGGATCAAAATGGATAAATGGTCCATTTTCGATATTAATATATTCGCCATCTTCTGATCCAATACCCCCGAAATAATAAGAAGTATCTCGTGCATCATAATATGCCGCTAACTCTTTTCTCAAAGCTTCACGTGAATTAACTGCTTGTCTGATTTCTGTATTTTCATAAATATAAGCACCAACCTTTGATGTGCCATTTACAATCCCTTGAGTCGTATTGATATGAGCAATTTCGTTCCATACAACATAGATCGTATCCTCTCCTGTAAATGCATAGCGAGTAAACGGATAAATACTTCCACCAAACTTAACTTCGTAATAAGCAGGAATTTCGTCATATAATAACATAGCGTCCCCGTATTCATCCATTTTTATGAAAGGAACCGAGGCAATCCATTGCTTAATATCTGATTCCTTGTCAAACACACCAACAACTTGCCTGTCACTTTGTTCGGTTATTTCTAATAGATACACTGTGCTTCACCTCAAATGTATTATTTTTTATAATCGTATGCAACTTCTTCAAGTTGTTCATCGTACTCAATATATAAATCATGACCATCAAAAAACCATAAATCTGACTCATTTACATAATATGTTATTCCATCTTCAGTAATAGCTGCCACAGCCTTATCATCATCTTTATCTATTGTAAAAGCGAGTGAATGATTCTCCTGAACTTTACTGGATCCGTAAATCTTACTGTAAAATCTAACTTTATCTCCTGTTTCTAGGCCTACCTCTTCTTTGAACCATTGCTTGGCTTTATCTGTTATATATATATTCATATTTGTTCTCCTATCTTTTTTATTCTGTCAGATCTTTCACAGCTTTATTTTCTTCAATGCTTAATGGCTTATGAGAATATTCACAGTTTTCCCATTCAAAACAATCTTTAAACGACTCATCGTAATAACTATCTTCTAGAAAATGATGTGTACATTTAGAGTCTCTATTCGCAAAAGGATATGGCAGAGCGAAGAATGCTGGTCCCTTGAATTTATCATCACCAAACCAAAAATTAAACTCAATCATCGATTCATCAAATGCAGCACGTTCAATTACTTTCGACGGATCCAGAAAAAGGCACATGTTCATTCAAGAATTGTTCTATGTGTAAGTAATATGATTTAATTATCATTTCACTTGCAATGCTATTTCTCTCACTTCATCTTCAATGATAACTATAATTTTGTGCTGAAGCAAATTGACATCTATTTAGCAGTGCTTATCTTCAAAATGCAACAGATCTGTTGAAAGCCCCTGGACTGTCACGTCTAAGACAACATATGCCCATTGAGGATCCTGAAATGCAGTCACTACACTAACATATAATTATCTCGTTCTTGTTGCTGTGTTGGGTCTATATGCTTAATAAATCTTCCTTTATAGTGCTTTATACCACGCTGCAGCTTGTTGTAATTCATCGTGTGTTAATGAATGTCCTGCTTGATGCCAATATATTTCGACTGTCGCGCCTGCATTTCTTAATGTCTTCGCCAGTTCTTCTGTTTCTTCTTTCGGTGAGATTAGATCATTCACACCTGCACCAATAAATACTTTTTTACCTGACAAATCAGGTAATTCAATGTTTCGTAATGGTACCATCGGATGGAATAAAATCGCTGCGTACAATGCATCTTTATCATGATACATTAAACTTGCTGCAATATT
>CABFOD010000827.1_pt1 | contig 10874 bp, 13 predicted proteins | sample 3521941 | NCBI WGS metagenome assembly CABFOD01 (sample SAMEA5312449, study PRJEB27640) | indoor metagenome | biome: indoor environment; feature: uncontrolled; material: polymer tiles stone | place: Germany | collected 2014-07-07
AGGAGTGTGTATTTATGGCTAATGATATTAAATTAATTGCTTTAGATTGTGATGGAACACTAATTGCTGATGATAGAACAATTACTGATAGAACGAAAAAAGTGCTGATGAAAGCTCAAGATCAAGGTATAAAAGTAGCACTTGTATCAGGACGCCCGAGAACAGGGTTTAAATTTGAGATAGAACAGTTAGCGCTTGATAAACATCATGGCATAATAGGTGCTTACAATGGCGGCATGGTTATAGATATTGAAACGAATGAAGTGAAATATAAACAGTCATTAACGAATCAGGACGCGAAAGATTTTCTGAAGGCAATAGCGCATTTAAACATTATCCACATCGTTGATAACGGTACAGATTTATATGCAAATGACGCAGATAATCAATATGTAATTCATGAATACCGCGATCATGGACTGAATTTTAATCTCACACATGATTTACATGAAACACTTGATTTTGATCCGATGAAGATTTTACTTACAGCAGATCCTTCCCGTATTGATGAAATTGATGAAGAAATATTGGAAATCTGTGGTGATACATTTGGTGCAATCCGTTCAACACCATTTTATTTAGAGATTACTGCTAAAGGTGTAAATAAATCGAGTGCACTCGACCATATTTGCGAAGGATTAAATATTGCTAAAGACAATGTCATTGCATTTGGCGATCAATTAAACGATATGGAAATGGTTCAAGATGCAGGCATCGGTGTTGCCATGGGAAATGCTCATCCGGATCTAAAACAGGTTGCTGATATTGTAACGGATGATAATAATAACGATGGTATCGCAAAAGTACTGGAAGAGATACTTGATTTATAGTTTTTGTGATGAAGGGCGTGCGAGAGTACGCCTTTTTTTATTTGATTATTTTTCAGTCTTTTCTGATAATTACTTTTACTTTATTTTAACAAGATGTATAATATTGTTAATAAGGTTGAAAGAGGTGGGTTATATGGGAGAAGCGTATAATAGATTTTGGAATCTTACATTTGTAAATGATGAACGAGACACACGATTTCAATTTTGGTCTTCTATGTCAATACAGTTCATTATATTAATCGCTTTTACAGGAATATTTGTATTTTTATTTACGAATCGGTTCCTTTTATCATTAGTATGGTTACCTTTATTTTTAGTTGGATTTACTGTAATCGTATGGCCAGTAACAAGTGCTGTAATGCGAAGAGTGAATGATGTTGGTACTAATTCGCTTTTGTTTAAGCGCATGAAATTTTTGTATTCTATTTTGGTATTAGTTGGAGCGATAATTTATTTATTAAGAATATTTTTTAACATTCAGCTATTAGGAATGGGTCATTTTAATACATATGCGATGGTTGTATTTTTAAGTTATTTCATATTTTTATTATGGTATTGCACGTTGCCGAGTAATAGATATAATACCTAATTAGCCGATGAGAGGTGCAACTTGATTAAATTATATAAAAGATTTTTACTTCAAAGTTTTGATTACAATAGTAGAGAAGATAGGAAAGAATTCTGGCCACCTTTTTTGATACATATCCTATTAAGCTTTATAGCTTTTTTCATCTTTATTAAACAAGATAATTTTGCGGGTGATATTACAGATTCTATATTTGTATTTATTCTAATCCTAATATTTACAATGACTCCGGTATACAGTGCAATTAACAGAAGAGTAAACGATGTAGGTAGCGATTCTAAAATTAAAAGGATATTTGATATTTTTTATTTAATATTGTCTGCGATAGTGATGATAATTGGAATCTATTATTTAAATAAGTCACATGTTAATGAAGATAACATGTTTATTTTATTTGCATTGACTACCTATTTTGGTATTAAGATCATATTTCTATTATGGTATTGCACATTACCATCAAACTTTTACAAATCTAATCATGAATTGAATAACTCATAATATTTTCAGTCTTTTCTGATAATTATATTTACTTTTTTTTAAGAGGTTGTATAATATTGTTAATACAACAAAAAGAGGTGGGTTAAATGTTAGACACATACAAAAGGTTCTGGTCGCTCACATTCAATAATGAAGAAAGGGATAACAGATATCAGTTCTGGGTACCGTTTTTATTAAATATAGCTTTATTATTTTTGCTGACTTTTTCAATCCGTTGGATAGAGAAAATTGAATATAATATTTTGTTCTTACCAGTAATAATCATATTATTTTTAATACTCAGTATGCCGATGTTATCTGCAGTCACTCGAAGAATAAATGATGTTGGAAAAGATAATCAATTTTATAAATATGCTATGGGAATATGGAAAATTTTTATCGGTATCATGTGTATTATTATTTTGGCAAAGTATGTGTTTGAAATTAAATTCAACCTTTTAGAGTCTGAACTTTTTATTAATACTTATTTCGCTATAGTTATAATTGCTTTTGTATGCTACGCCCTTCTTCCAACGAATTATTTTAATAGGAATAAACATTAAAAATCGCACAGTATAGTTTAAAGGATAAATAGATATGAAATCACATCTAATTATATGAATAAAGAGTACTGCTAACGCCAGGTGGGGTCAGCAGTACTTTTTTATTGCATCATTTCTTTATTTAACGTGACACTGTGATGTATTGTTTCATATAAGGTGAGTGTCTGGATTTCAGAATGTTCATCGAGTAATAATTCAAACTGTTGCCATATAAAATAAGCAATATTCTCTACAGTTGTATTCATTTCTAGGAGCGATTCATTGAGGATTGGTGCATTTAATAGTGGTGCAATTTTTTCATTATAGTCACGTTCTATCTGATAGAAGTTTATAGCGAGGCCATATGTATCAACTGGACTTTTGATGCTGATATCAAATTTGTAGTTATGATTAAATAGATCTTTGTGTTTGCCGTTTGGAAAGAAGATACGGTTGTTTGTTGTAAATGTGAAGGATAGGTTCAGTAAGATATTTTTTTGATAATAAGAAGTTTGCTGTGGTTGTTGAATATGTTCTAATGGATTCATTTTATGCTCCTTTCAGAGTTTAATACATTGTTATTTTAATCTATTTTCATCGTAAGTTATTACTTTTATTTATTCAAATATATTTTGTAGTAGATGTAGGTTGTGTAATATTTCATTATTTTATAAACTAAAATTTCAGAAAAAATGATTAATATTATGCTAAAATAATGATTATTCGGGTATATAGGAATTGGAAAAAGAGAAAAAAGGGAGTCTTTTGCATGGATACACCTTATAAGGGTGGTAGAAAATTAGTTCTAGGTATTGTGCTTGGTATATTAACATATTGGTTATTTGCTCAGTCGCTTGTTATTGTTGTACTAGATTTGAAGCATCATTTTAACAGTAGTCTTGACGTCATTAATATCGCGGTCAGTTTAACGGCATTATTTTCAGGAATGCTTGTCGTTGGTGCTGGTGGTTTAGCGGATAAAGTCGGTCGCGTAAAGATGACGCAGATCGGTTTAATATTAAGTATCATCGGTTCATTTACAATGATCGCTACACATATGACTGCTTTTTTATTAATTGGTCGTATCATTCAAGGTATTTCTGCAGCATGTATCATGCCAGCTACGTTATCAATTATTAAAGCATATTACGATGATAAAGATCGCCAACGAGCGCTGAGTTATTGGTCATTTGGTTCTTGGGGTGGTTCTGGTTTATGTTCTTTATTTGGGGGGATGATTGCTAAGAATTTTGGCTGGGAATGGATATTTATCATTTCTATTATATTCTCTAGTCTCGCTATGATCTTAATTCATGGCACACCGGAAACGAAATCTGATGAACCAAACGATATGAAGTTTGATTTAATTGGTTTAATTACGTTGATTGTTCTATTGTTAAGTTTAAATATCGTGATTACGCAGGGTGGTACACTTGGTGTTACGTCTCCAATATTTATTGGACTTATTATATTAAGTATTGTGAGCTTTGTTGCTTTTATTATGATAGAGAAACGTCAAATCAATCCGTTGATAGATTTTCATATATTTCAGAATAAACCGTATTTAGGTGCTGTTATTTCTAACTTCTTATTAAATGCAGTTGCAGGTACGTTGATTGTAGCGAATACATATATTCAGGAAGGTTTAGGCTTTTCTTCTAGTAAGACTGGTATGCTTTCTATTTTATATGTGGTAACAGTATTGTCGATGATTATCGTTGGTGAAAAGTTACTACAGAAGATGGGTGCTAAAAAACCGATGTTACTTGGTTCTGCGATAGTATGCGTTGGTATCGTGATGATTTCACTCACATTCTTACCGGAAAATTTATATATCATTAGTTGTGTAATTGGATTTGGTTTATTTGGTTTAGGACTTGGCCTTTATGCAACACCATCTACTGATACAGCAGTTGCAACGGCACCTGAAGAAAAAGTAGGAGTCGCATCAGGTATTTATAAGATGGCTTCAGCTTTAGGTGGTGCTTTTGGTATTGCAATTAGTATGGCAATCTACAGTTTCTGTATGAAATTTGGTTTAGCAACGAGTGCGATGATCGGTATTCTGGCAAATGCTTTGATGGCTATCATTTCTTTTGTTGCCATTCAAATTACAGTTCCTAAAGATGATTTAAGAAAGAAGATATAAATTTTGAAGACCTCATTGATTGAGGTCTTTTTTTAGGCTTCAATCGGCTAATATTTGAAGAAATAATAATAAAATAATGAATACGGTTACAATATTTTTGGATTTTCATTATACTAGTATTACAAATGATGAAAAAAGGTCTATAATGGAAATATATTATAGATGTTTTGGGGGATATAAAATGAAAAAAGTATTTAAACAAACTGACGTAATATTAATCGGTGGCGGGATAATGAGCGCGACTTTAGGTGTATTACTTAAAGAACTTGATCCGGCAATTAATATTAAAGTATTTGAAAAACTTTCAGCACCTGGTCTGGAAAGTTCAAACGTATGGAATAACGCAGGAACGGGTCACTCTGCTTTATGTGAATTAAACTATACGACTGAAGATAAAGATAAGAATATCAATATCGATAAAGCCGTGAATGTTAATGAGCAGTTTCAATTATCTAAACAGTTCTGGTCTTATTTAGTTAATGAAGGTAAATTAAAGCATCCTCAGGACTTTATTATGCCGGTACCGCATTTAAGTTTTGTAGAAGGTGAAGACGATATTCGTTTCTTAAAGAATCGTTTAGCAGCATTTAAAGATAATCCATTATTCCAAGGTATGGAGTTAACTGAAGATCATGATAAAATGCGTGAATGGGCGCCATTAATGATGGAAGGTCGTGACCCGAATGAGCGTATTGCTATCACACGTATGGCAGCTGGTTCTGACGTAAACTTCGGTGCATTAACACAAGATTTATTTGATGTGATGAAATCTTTTAATGGTGCTGTAACGCACTATGAACATACAGTAAAAGATATTAAACGTGCTGAAGACGGTAGCTGGAATGTTAAAGTGTATGATCAAAATAGTAAACAGACAGAAATTCACAATGCTAAATTTATCTTTATCGGTGCAGGGGGTTATTCATTACCTTTATTACAAAAGACAAAGATTCCTGAAGCACGTGGTGTTGGTGGATTCCCGGTAAGTGGTCTGTTCTTAGTGTGTAAGAATCAAGAAGTTGTTGAACAGCATTTAGCTAAAGTTTATGGTAAAGCTAAAGTTGGTGCCCCACCGATGTCAGTACCTCATTTAGATACGCGTTATATCGATGGTGAACGTGGGTTATTATTTGGACCCTTTGCTGGATTTAGTCCGAAGTTCTTAAAGACTGGTAAATATACTGATCTATTAGCTTCAGTCAACCCAGGTAATGTTACAAACATGTTGTCTGCTGGTGGTAAAGAGATGAAATTAACACAATATTTAATCTCTCAAGTATTACAAACACATGAACAACGTATGGAAGAGTTACGAGAATTTGTTCCAAATGCTGAATCGAAAGACTGGGAAATCGTTGTTGCAGGTCAACGTGTACAAGTAATCAAGGAAACTGAAGATGGTGGTAAAGGTACATTACAATTTGGTACTGAAGTTATTACTGCTGAAGATGGCAGCGTTGCAGCATTACTTGGTGCATCTCCGGGTGCTTCAACTGCAGTACATGTTATGTTACAAGTAATCGATAAATGCTTTAAAGATAGAATGCCTGAATGGGAACCTCAAATTAAGAAGATGATTCCATCGTATGGCCTGAAGTTAGCAGAGCACAAAGCACTATTTGAAGAAATTAATGCAAACACTGCTAAAACACTAGGTTTAAAAGAGAAATAAAAAGTATAAGGCAATGCCAAATTTGGCATTGCCTTATACTAATTTTGATGACTTCAGTCGCCACCACCATCTCCTCCGCGAGAGTCACAACCAGTGTCGAAGAAAGATGAATCATTGCAGTCTTTATCAACAGTGCCTGATTGAGTTAAAGTACTAGTAGAACCATCAAATATTGTATCATTTGAATGTGTTTGTTTTTCATTGATAAACATAATAATTTTTTTAGAGAAATTAACCAGTATTATGATGCCAATTGTGTCTATAACAATATAGAGAAGGATTTCGAATGTTATCATTTTAATCATCTCATTTATATATTGTGCTACACTTTTATCATACCCAGGTTTTTATGATAAATGATAGATAATAATTATTATTTTAGGAGAAAATCGTTGATTGATTTAATGAATAAATTTTTACAGAAAAATATTGCATTGCTTACACTAATAAGTTTATCTTTAGGCGTCATTTTTGATGAATTTGGTCATCACTTTTTAATTTTAGTGCCGTATTTGTTCGCATTTATGACGTTTTCCGGCAGTATGAAGATGAAGTTTAGTGATTTGAATATTTTCTACAAAGCACCGAGAGACATATTGTTTTGTATGATTGTTCTGCATTTGATTATGCCGGTGTTAAGCTATCTCATTGCAAATCTAATTTTTGATGATCATTTACTCGTGATTGGTTTTGTAATGTTGATGTGCATACCAACGGGTGTTACGAGCATCATCTGGATAAATGTCGGTCGAGGAGACTTACCATTAGGCTTGGCTGTTGTATTGCTTGATACATTTTTAGCACCAGTGATCATTCCTTTGACGATGCATATTGTTTCGGGCAAATCGGTGAAAATAGACACAGGAGATTTAATTTTTGATCTTATACTGATGATTGTTGTACCTACTATAGTTGCCATTGTCATCAATGAAGCAAGTCATGGAAAAATACCTGACAAGATAGGAGGTAACAGACTGAATCCATTCAGTAAACTTGCATTGTTTGGTATTATCTTTGTCAATGGTGGTGCGATTGCACCGTATATGAAAGATTTCTCGAGAGAATTAGTTATTATCATTGCGGTTGTATTCGTTGTTGTAGTGAGTGGTTATGTCATTAGCGGTGTAATGAGTCACTTTATGCAATGTAGTTACGCTCGGCATGTAAGTATAACATTTTTATGTGGCATGCGTAATATTTCGACTGGTGTCATTGTAGCGACAACTTACTTTCCACCTAAAGTTGCATTACCAGTTGCTTTTGGCATGCTCTTTCAGCAACTTTTAGCGAGTATCGTGAGTACACAACTTGAAAAGAGAAGACCAATCAAAGAACATCATTTAGATGTTATTTAATGTTTTTCGCATCTTCAAAAATTCATGTAATACACCGTGAGCTTCCATAAGCTCATAGTCGAGTGCTTCGAAACCACATCGTTCATACACTTTAATCGCACGTTCGTTGAATGTTGAAACAGCAAGTTCTATGGTGGTTGTCTCAGGGTAAGTTGTTTGTATGAAATGAATGGCTTGGTTGACGAAAGCTTCACCATAACCTTTACCTGTATATTCCGGCTTAAGTCCAAGTCCGAGTTTACAGGTATTATTGTTGTGATGCACTTCTATGAGTCCGATGAGTTCTTGCTGATACACACTAAAGAAATGATTTGTGCGAATTGCATCGTTCAGTATTTCAGCTGGATGTTCTTCGGTATTAACGATATTGTGTAGAAATCATAAGGTGAATCATATTGCCATGTAAGTATTTCTTGCGCATCTGCAAGGGTCATCGGTTGAATAGTAAACATATTTTCACTCCTTTTTATCAAAGTAACATATTCAAAATGATTTTAGAAGAAAGTAATAGGTTGAGGTTATTGATTTTTAAATTACATGAGAATAACCTATAAAAGTGATTATATACTTTCGCATATTGTTCACTAAATCACAATCAACTATATTTAAATAGTGATAAGGATGATAAATTGGCATTAGCGAAAGAAGTGGGAGCTGATTTAACTTTTAATCCTACAAATGGTGATGCTGGTGAATGGATTCAAAATGAAGTAGGTGGGGCTCATTCAGCAGTTGTTACAGCTGTTTCTAAAGTAGCGTTCAATCAGGCAGTAAATAGTGTGCGTGCAGCTGGTAAAGTAGTGTGTGTTGGTTTACCAACAGAAACAATGGATTTAGCAATCGTAAAAACTGTATTAGACGGTATTGAAATCGTTGGTTCTTTAGTAGGAACACGTAAAGATTTACGTGAAGCATTTGAATTCGGTGCAGAAGGTAAAGTTGTACCCATTGTTGAAACACGTTGTTTACATGAAGTGAACGATGTATTTAAAGAAATGCATGACGGAAAAATACAAGGTCGTATGGTTATTGATATGCATAAACAATGTAGCCATTAAAAAATTTGAATGAATTGCTGATTTTAAGAAACTGCAACGAAAGTGCTGCAGTTTCTTTTTTTATTTGTTCCAAAATTCATTTTCTGCATTGAAAGCTCTGCGATTATTGAATTGCTGCAATTTGCACACAATTTCTTTCCTTTCCGGATACTAAGAGAATCCGGAAAAGATGAAAAACTAATTCAATATATTATTCTATATTAAATTTGTTATTTAATATGGTTACAAACTAAAGATCATAAAGAAAATACGTTACGTAAAACATTCAAAAGAAGTTCTATCGCAATGAAAGTGGCATATGACCTTAACAAACAACGTAATTACTATTATGCCGTACAAATCTTTACTACTAAATAAAACGAAAAATGTCCCGCTACAAATTTGTGGCGGGACATTTCATTTTAAACACTCTTATTTATAGATACCTTTTGCTGCATCAGAATAATCGATATATAAGTTTTTAACTTGTTGATAGTGACGTAAAGTTTCTTTATACGTTTCACGGCCGATACCTGATTTTTTGTAACCACCGAATGGTGATCCAGCCTGGATTTGGTTGTAAGTGTTAATCCAGATACGTCCTGTATCCATTTGATTAGCTACTTGTAACGCACGGTTAATGTTAGAAGTGAAGATACCACCAGCTAAACCGTAGATTGAATCATTCGCTTTCTCAATTACTTCTTCTTGTGTTTTGAATTTAGAAACAACAACGACCGGTCCAAAGATTTCTTCTTGCACTAAACGAGATTTGTTGTCATCGAATTCAATAATTGTTGGTGGGAAGAAGAATCCTTTATCGCGTCCATTGTCCATTAAGCGTTCTCCACCAGTAACAATGTTTAATCCCTCTTGTTTCGCAATTTCAATATATTCTTCGATTTTATCGATTTGAGCTTGTCCAGTTTGAGAACCGTAGTGATTGTTTGGATCTAATGGATCACCTACATTGATTGTCTCAAAAGCTTCTTTTAATTTACCGACAAATTCATCATAGATGCCTTCTTGAACATAAAGTCTTGAACCAGCTGAACATACTTCACCTTGGTTAAATAAAATACCTAATTGTGCACCTTCGATTGCTTGTTCGATATTAGCGTCATCAAAAATAATGTTCGCTGATTTACCACCTAACTCTAACGTTGCTGGTACTAAACGTTCAGCTGCAGCTTTCGCTACACCGTATCCAACTTCAGTAGATCCTGTAAATGAAACTTTTGCAACGTCTTCATGATTGAAGATTGCATCTCCAGATTCTGAACCTTTACCACTTAATATGTTTAATACACCTTTAGGTAATACATCTTTGATTAACTCTGCTAAATGTAATAAAGAAAGTGGAGTAGATGATGAAGGCTGAATAACAACAGTGTTACCAGCAGCTAATGCAGGTGCTAGTTTCCAGGATGCAAGTAACATCGGGAAGTTCCATGCTACTACTGCCCCAACGACACCGATAGGTTCATGACGAATAATACTTAATGTATTTTCAGCTAAGTCTTTACTCGTTCCTTCATCAGCCATGATTACGCCGGCAAAGTAGCGGAAGTGATCCGCAGCCATTGGAATATCAATATTAGCTGATTCACGGATTGCTTTACCTGAGTTTATAGATTCAATCATTGCTAAATCATCTTTATTTTCATACATAATATCTGCAATCTTATTTAATAAGGCAGCACGTTCTGTATTTGTTGAATATCTCCATGTTTTAAAAGCTTCACCAGCTGCTTTGACAGCTTTATCTACATCACCTGTAGTTGCTTTTGCTATCTTCGCTAATACTTCACCTGTTGCAGGACTCTTAACTTCTAACGTTTCTTTGTTTTCTGCATCAACAAATTCTCCGTTAATAAATAAACCATATTGTTCTTTTAATATGTTACTCATGTTTTTTCCTCCTATATTTAACAATTATTTTAATGATAGTGCTTACATAATTATAAACGATAGTATTTAAATATTGCAAAAAATCAGTTTGGACATTGAAATCAATCTAATTAAACATCTTATTTATATTACATTTTGTAATATTTAATCTCAAAAAACGATTCAATCTCAACACACAAATCTCTTTAAAGCTTGTCATATCGATGTTTTATGAATGTTACAAAGTCTAATGCAATTTTGTAACATTGTGTCATAAAACGTATAAGTTATGTAACAAGTCTATTACAATGCACATTTTGATATTTTTCGGTGTTA
>CABFOD010001533.1_pt1 | contig 10868 bp, 10 predicted proteins | sample 3521941 | NCBI WGS metagenome assembly CABFOD01 (sample SAMEA5312449, study PRJEB27640) | indoor metagenome | biome: indoor environment; feature: uncontrolled; material: polymer tiles stone | place: Germany | collected 2014-07-07
AGCCAATCACTCTTTGAAGTACTTTCAGTACTCAATTATCGGAATTAAACGTTGACATATTGTCATTCAGTTTTCAATGTTCATTTCGTCTCACAAGAATCTATTATACACACTTCTTAAATCGAAGTCAACAACTTCTTTAAAATTAATTTCCAAAGTGTTTTGATGTGTTATTTATCTCTCGCTCACAAGATATAACTATACACGCTATATACACCTAACTCAAGCATAAAAATTACACCAAAACACCCATTGTTTTCAAATATGATTAATTCTCAACATATTCTTTTAATTTATCGTATATTTTTTCAGCATCTTCGTAACCTTGCTTATATAAAGCGTCTAATTTCCTAGGATTTTTCTCAACTCTATCCACTGAGAGCGTATCAGAAGGTCTTATCACGAATAAATTGCCTTTTTCTTCTTCCTCTTCTATCCATTCTAATGTTTTATTGTAATGTTTATATCTAATTGCCATAAGATGATTCACTTTAGGATATGCTTTTAGTCTAAATACTTTAGAAAACTTACTTTGCTTTTTACGATAGCCTTTCGGTCTCGTTAGAATAAGAACGTTTTTCTTATATCCTTCTTCAATCGTTTTATTAAGAGGGATAGGATTTACGACTCCTCCATCTAATAAAGTGTGTCCTTTGTATTGAACTGGATTAGCCATCAATGGTAATGAGCTTGTTGCTTCTAGCGCTGTTAATATTGAACCTTTAGTTTCATTCTTATCAAAATATACAGCTTCTCCAGTTTCACAGTCAGTTGTTACAACAACAAACTCCTCTTTAGCTTGATCAAACTTTTCAAAATCAAAAGGTTCCAAATAAGTTGGGATATAATGATAAACAAAATCCATTCCAAATAATTCTTTTCTCTTCACATAATTAGAAAGAGAAATATATCGTTTATCTTTAATGTACTTTGTCGTCACACGATGGTTACGTCTGAATTGTCTAGATAAGTAACTTGCTGCCATGGAAGCACCAGCTGAAACGCCGATATTGTATTCAAAATATAAATCCTTTTCAATAAAGTAGTCTAGAACACCTGCAGTATACAAACTTCTCATTCCGCCGCCTTCTAATATTAATGCTGTATCTTTTATCATATTTACACTCTTTTCTATACCGTTAGTCTTTAGTTGAATGAAAGCAACCTGCTACATATTATATGTGAGCAGGTTGTGTGTTAATTATTAAATTTCCGTTCTCCCTGTTATAGCTTTAGAAAGTGTAACTTCATCAGCATATTCTAAATCGCCACCTACCGGCAATCCATGTGCAAGTCTAGTTGTTTTAATACCAATAGGCTTAACAAGTCTAGAAATATACATTGCTGTTGATTCACCTTCTATATTTGCGTTTGTCGCTAATATAATTTCGTTTACTTCATCACTCTTCAAACGCTCTAATAATGATGGAATATTTATATCTTCCGGTCCAATACCTTCCATTGGAGAGATAGCACCGTGTAATACATGATATAAACCTTTATATTCGCGCATTTTTTCCATAGCTATAACATCTTTAGAATCTTGTACAACGCATATCACTGAGCGGTCTCTTTGCTTATCTTGGCAAATATGACAAGGAGATACGTCCGTTATATGCCCACAAGTTTCACAATAAGTGAGTTCTCGCTTTACATCTACAAGAGATTTAGCAAAAAGTACAACATCATCTTCTTTCATATCTAATACATGAAAAGCTAAACGTTGAGCTGTTTTAGGACCTATTCCTGGCAACTTCATAAAGCTATCAATTAGTTTAGATATTGGTTCTGGATAGAACATCATTACATCATTCCGGGAATGTTAAGACCTTGTGTATGTTTACCTAAACGATCTGCTGTTACATCGTCAGCTTTAGATAAAGCGTCATTTGTTGCAGCTAATACTAAGTCTTGTAGCATTTCGATATCTTCAGGGTCTACTACATCTTCTTTAATGATAACGTCTAAAATTTCTTTGTGTCCAGAAACAACAACAGTAACCATTCCGCCACCTGCTGTTCCTTCAATTTTTTCTTCTTTTAGCTTTTCTTGTTCCTCAGCCATTTTCTTTTGCATTTTTTGCATTTGTTTCATCATTTGTTGCATATTTCCGCCACCGCGCATAATTTCGTCCTCCTAATATCTATTTTGTTCATTATAGAAAATTAATTTTGTCATATTTATTATACATACCTTTAGAGGTGATGTCATGTATTACTCATCAGTAACATGTACTGTATCTTCACCAAATAATTCTTGTGCTTTTTTAACAACATCTGCTTCTGCAGGCTTTGCTTCTTCCTCTGTTTCACTTTGAGTAGAATTCGCTTTTTTAGATTGAATGTATTGTTGTCTAACTTGTAACCACTGTGAATTAGGCACGCCAACTACTTTTACCGTTTTATCTACTATCTCACAGACAATTGATTCAATATGATTTCTTTTTTCATCATTTTTATTAACTATTTCACAATGTATGTCTTCATCAAACTTTACAAGTACGTGATCTTCACTAGCAGCGACAGGTTCAGAATTCAACAATAAGCTTACTAAAGCTCTTTGTTCTTTCTCTTTCACTGATTCAATAACTGCTTGCCACTTTTCTTTTAGTAAATTCAAATCATCTCGATTAGCATGATCAAGCACACGCTCTATTTGTCTAATAGAGAAAACATGTTTAGATTGTTTTTTAGAAATGTTTTGTTTGTTTTCGATAGGTTTTGTTTTTTGACTAACACCATTTTGAGAAAGTTGATTAACTTGTGTTTCAAGTTGTTTAATTTTATTCATGACTTCACTTGATTCTACATTGTTATTTTGATCGCCAGATGTTGCTTGTTCTGTATTGTTATGTGCAATTAATTCCGTTAATTTAACGATAAGTATTTCTATATGAACATTTTGATTAATTGCGAAACGCATTGAAACTAACGTGTCGTTAATACAATCAATCATCTTATACATTGTATTTAAATTTATATGATGAAGTGCGTGTTGATCGTCGTCTTGCTCAGTTGTTTTAGCTACGATTGCATCTCTAATGAAATAAATCATATCATTTACAAGTCTATTCACTTCTTTACCATCAGCAATAAACTCATGATATCTCGTGAATGCCTGTTTTATATCTTTAGCAACAATATCACCGAACAACGCATTCAACGCTGCTTTATCAACACTACCCGTTACGTTCAATGCATGTTCTAACGATAAATGTCCATCGCCAAATGCAATTGCTTGATCCATAACGCTAAGTGCATCACGCATACCGCCTTCTGAGACTTGCGCAATAAATGATAAAGCGTCTTGTTCGTAAGTAATGTTTTGTTCATCTGCAACAAAAGCCAATCTACTTTCAATTTCTCCAGAATGAATAGCTTTAAAATCAAACCTTTGACATCTTGAAATAATAGTAGGTGGTATTTTGTGGGGTTCTGTCGTAGCAAGAATGAATATAGCGTGACTTGGTGGTTCTTCAAGTGTTTTTAAAAGTGCATTAAAGGCACCAGTTGTTAGCATGTGTACTTCATCTATAATATATACTTTGAATTTAGATTCACTTGGTGCATATTTTACTTTATCTCTAATATTTCGGATTTCATCTACACCGTTGTTACTTGCAGCATCTATTTCAATAACATCTGAATTTGTACCTTGTGTAATACCTTTACAAATTGCGCATTCATTACAAGGTTCTCCATTTGTATTTTCTGTACAGTTGATTGCTTTAGCAAAAATCTTAGCAATACTCGTCTTACCAGTTCCGCGTGGGCCATTAAATAAGTAAGCATGTGATTGCTTTTCTTTTTGGATTGCATTTTTTAATGTTTTTGTGACATGCTTTTGACCTACAACATCTGAAAATGATTGCGGTCTATACATTCGATACAAAGCCTGGTAGTTCAAAATGGCACCTCCAAAGTTTAATACGATATACCTTATATTATATCACGAATCGATACTGACTTCTTATTACAAATTATTGAAAAGCTTCTGGATAATGAACAGTGCCTCTTATTTCTTTAGTAGGATGATCCCATAAGTATTTAAACATAAAGTTTTCGTCTGGAACTTCGAATGGCGTATAAATATCAAAGTCGGAAGCTATATGGTAGCCTAATTTTTGATAATACTCAGAATGACCAAGCACAACAACACCTATATAACCATTTTCATAAGCTCGATATTCTAACGCTTCTATTAACGCTTTACCTATTCCTCTATTTTGATATTCTGGCAAAACCGAAACAGGTGCTAATGCTAATACAACATTGCTTTGTTCATCAGAATTTACTGTTACTTCTGACATCATTGCGTGACCTAGAATTTTTCCTGATTCAGTTTTTGCTACGACTTCAAGTTCTGCATTATAAGTTGGCGATTTTCGGATTTTTCCAATCAATTCATGTTCATTTCCATCTGTATGTTCTTCACCTAAAAAAGCTTGTTTAACAACCTCTTTAGCTAGCTCATATTCCGACTCCACAATAGTACCAATTAGTAATTGCGTCATGTATGATATATCCTCCTGATATAAGAAAAAGAGTGACCGCGGTCACTCTTTTTTGAATTTATATATAATTTAATAAGTTTTTAAAATTTAAAACCGTGCACCTTTGCTTTGAACAAACATCACAAGCGTAACCTCAGTCGTTAGCTAAACTTCGGCAACCCTACGGCACATACAATAATCCACTTAATGCTGCTTCCTTCCGGACCTGACATGATTCATGGGTTTGTATTGCATAGGACCGACGTCTTCAGACACCACGTGCTGAGGGCAGACCTCACAACAATATGTCCGCGGCAAAGGAATTCAGTCCTGCATAAGCGGATTTCAAGTACAGGGAACCGCTACCTCCCCACTTAGCACGGCAATTTATATAGTACAACATAACCTTTACGTTTGGCAAGGAAAAACTATTCTCTATGAATATGTTTTATTAATTACTCTGCGCGAAAAGTCGACAAATTTAAATTCTGTTGCAATATGTCTAGATATATTATATTGGAATCGCTCTGCATTATTAAGGTGCACGATTCCCCTAACTGTTGCTGTAAAAGGCGGGTCCAACTGACCAAAGTAAGCTATTTCTTTCTCAGTCATTCTTTCAAATGTAATAGATTTATTTGAATAACTGATTTCTACATTCATTTCGTGTTCAATATATTTATAAATCGATTGTGCTGCAACTTCTTTCGTCAGTTTAGGAATAACACTACATATGAAGTAGTCCTCATCCATGATATGCACTTTATCATCTTTTGTCCTTGTTCTAATGACATGCCACAATTTATCATAATCATTTAACTCAAGTGCATGTTTTACAATAGGCACTTCTTCAGCGCGTATTACTTCAAGAACTTCGACTTTCGTTTCATAGTCTAAACCTAACCTTTGATTAATCTCTTGAAAACTAATCATCTCCGAAATTGGAAATTGTATGATGTCTTCATAAATGACAACTGAACCTTTACCTTGCAACTTTTGTATATAACCTTTTTCTTGCAATAAATTTAAAGCTTTCCTTACAGTTTCTCTAGAAGTTGAATATATCTTTGTTAATTCATTTTCGGAAGGTAGTTGCTGTAAATGAGCATATTCACCATTTATAATTTTTTCACAAATAGATTGGTAGATTTTCATATACTTGTTCATGTGTTCACCTCTATACCTTCAAAAATAGCTTAATTTCCACTTATCTTAACTACAAATGCATCATATGGTTGTAATACATTACCGTTTAAATCGTTATTAGCGATCATAATTTCACCTTCTAAATCAATATCTTCTGGGATATCCACTTCTCGGTTAGAATAATTTGCGATAATCAACCACGTTTCATCATTCAAATGTCTTTTGTAAACAAATAAATCTGGATGTTCCATATGAAGTGGTTCTATTTCTCCATAAGTTACAATATCATATTTATGACGTATTTGAATTAATTTTTGATACGTATAGAAGACAGACGTTTTATCTTCAAGTGCCGCTTCAACGTTAATGTGCTTGTAATTTTCTGGAATTCCGATCCATGGTGTTCCTGTTGTAAACCCTGCATTATCATGATCATTCCACTGAATAGGCGTCCTTGAATTATCTCTAGATTTTTGACCGATTACTTTCATAATCATTTCTTCATCCATGCCACGATTTTTTAATAGTTTATATGCATTAAGTGACTCAACATCTCTATATTGATTGATATCCGTAAACTTAGGATCCGTCATCCCAATTTCTTCACCTTGATATATATACGGCGTGCCTTGTAACATGTGTAACGATATTGCCAACATCTTACTAGACTTCACTCTATCCTCTTCTGTTGTATCATTACCAAACCTCGTCACAACTCTAGGTTGATCATGATTACACCAGAATATCGCATTCCATCCATTACCTTTAGCGATATTTACTTGCCATTCCATTAAAATACGCTTCAATTCAAGAAAATCAAATCTCATGTCCGACCACTTTTCACCATTCTTATAGTCTACTTTTAAATGATGAAAATTAAATACACTGCTTAACTCATGACGTTCAGGATTTGTATACTTAATACAATGATCTATTGTCGTTGATGACATTTCCCCAACTGTCATAATATCTTTGTCGCCAAAAGTTTGTTTGTTGAGCTCTTGTAAATATTCATGAACTTTCGGACCATCTGTATAAAATTCTTTCCCGATTGCTTTAGAATTTTCGAATGCACCTTTAGATATGAGGTTAATCACATCAAATCTAAAACCATCGACACCAAAATCGATCCAATAATTGAGCATTTCATAAATCTCGGATTTAAGCTTGTCGTTCTCCCAGTTTAAATCAGCTTGAGAGACATCGAACAATCTCAAATAATAGCTTTCAGTTTGTTCATCATAAGTCCATGCATTACCACCAAATTTAGACTCCCAGTTTGTTGGCGGCTCGTCTTTAGAACCTTCTTTCCAAATATAATAATCTCGATAAGGATTGTCTTTTGATTTACGAGACTCTACAAACCAACGATGAGCTGTGGACGTATGGTTAATCACGATATCTAACATAACTTTAATACCTAATCGATGTGCTTCATTGAGCAACTTTTCAACATCTTCTTTAGTTCCAAAATCAGGATTAATTTGATAGTAATCACTAATATCATAGCCGTTATCATTCATTGGTGACTCATATATTGGCGTTAACCAAACATAATCGACACCTAACGTTTGTAAATAAGGTAACTTTTCAATAATCCCTTGTAAGTCCCCTTGTCCATTTCCGGTCGTATCATTAAATGATTTTGGATACACTTGATAAACGACAGACTTTTTCCAATCTGAAACCGCCATATTGATAAACTCCTTTTATTAATTATTCTTTTACCATTTCTTTCGCTTTTTCTTGTGCAAAGTTCGAAAGTACAACGGTTAGTATAGCTGGTAACACCATAGCTATCAATGTCGCAATACCGAACACGCTCCAATACTCTCTTTGAATCGAGATGATTGCAGGTACGCCACCAACACCCACGCTGCCTAACACTTTATTAGCTCCAATAAATGCGCCTAATAAACTAGATGAAATAATTGCTGCGAAGAATGGGTATTTCAATGGTAAGTTGACACCGAACATCGCTGGTTCAGTAACACCTAGGAATGCTGAAATACCTGAAGTAACAGCCAAACCTTGTTCTTTAGCCATTTTACGTTTTTTGTATACTAACCAAGCACCAAATGCTGCTGAACCTTGACAAATATTTGATATCGCAACAATCGGCCATAAATAAGTGCCGCCTAAAGGACTTCCCATCAGTTGGAAATCTACTGCTAAGAACATATGATGTAAACCTGTAATAACAAGTGGTGCATAGAATAATCCATACACTGCTCCACCTAACCAACCAGCACTGTCAAAGATCGCTTTAATACCATCCGTAATCAGTGTACCTAAGCCTAGCGCTAAAGGTCCAATTACAATAAATGCTAAGAATCCAGTAATTAATAGTGCTACTGGTCCAACGACTAACATCTTGATTGAATCATGAACACGTTTTGTGAGGAATTTCTCTATCACTGATAATACCCAAGTTGCAAATAGTATAGGTAATACTTGCCCTTGATAATTTAATTGTTTAATTTCCAAACCGAACATGTGCCACACAGGTATCTCACTTGATTTACCGCCACCTAAGTCATATTGAGAAGCAAGTTGTGGATGTAATAAGATTAAACCTAATACTAAACCTAAAATCGGACTACCACCAAACACACGCATTGCTGACCAACCAATTAAAGCTGGCAAAAAGATAAACGCGGTACTTGCGATAACGTTAATAATATTTGCGAAATCTGCTAACCAAGCATATTGTTCAACAAGTGGTTGAGCACCAAACAAATTTTTCGCTGTTAACACATTGTTTAAACCTAAGAGTAAACCAGCTGTAACGATGGCTGGAAGAATCGGAATAAACACATCACCTAGCAACTTAATTAAACGTTGAAATGGATTCATTTTTTGTTCTGACGCTTTCTTCACATCATCTTTCGAACTTTCTTCAACACCCGTTTCTTCTTGAAAAATTTTATACGCCTCATCAACAGTTCCTTGACCAATTACAATTTGAAATTGGTTATTCGCTGCAAAAGACCCCTTAACTAATTCAATTTCGTCTAACGCATCTTTATCAACCTTACTTTCGTCATTTAATACTAATCGTAAGCGTGTCACACAATGTGTTGCTGCGTCGACATTGTCTTGTCCACCTATAGCATCAATGATCCGTCTAATATCTTCTCTGTTAACAGCCATTGAACTCACTCCCCTATATTTATTTAACTGAATTATAACTTGTATATACAAGTATGTAAAGGCTTACAATTAATATTACATTTATAATGTAGTATGATTATATAAAGGAGGTTTTATATATGTCTTTTTTAACTCATGAATTCATAGATCACGAAGAGGTTTCAGTCGAATTCGCTAATGAAAGTTCTACGATTTTTACAAACCATCATCACGAAAAAATATTTGAATCCGCAAGTTTAATTAAATTGCCGATTATGATTTATATTTTTGACCATACAACCCAAGAAGAGCGACAAGCGCAAATTAAACTATCCAATATAGTTGGTGGTAGTGGCGTATTGCAAAAAATGAACATTGAACATTTAAGCATTAAAGATTTAATCTACCTCATGATTGTTGTATCTGATAATACGGCTACAAATACTTTAATTCATTATTTTGGCCTTCAACATATCAATTTATTTATAAGTGAAACGCTTCGCACTGAACATACCGAACTCAATCGCTTTATGATGGATGAACATGCCATTCTTGAAGGTAAACAAAACATTACGACAGCACAAGACATGATTACGATACTTCGCTATATATCACAACACGAAGACAAGAAAGAAATGATGGACATTATGTATAATCAACATTTAAACGACAAAGTTTCAATTTATAAATCTTTCTATGAAGACACACTTTCTTTTTATTCAAAAACTGGTGAATATGGCAATGTTGTAAATGATGTGGGCATCATCCAACACGAACACGATTTATATTATTATTGCTTTTTATCCAACACAAATAAACCCAAAAAAGTGATCGACTTCTCTCACCAATTTGGGTCATATATTATTCAATCTATTTTAAAAATCTGATAACCTAGCTGCTTTTGCGAGTATTTTTTGATAATAACTACCTGTTATTTTGACAATTTCAATACTTTTCGGGGTATGCGGTGCATGAATCATCATGTCTTCACCCATGTATATACCAACATGTGACAAGAAACCATTCTCTTCAGGCTTACTAAAAAATAGTAAGTCTCCCGGTTCGAAATTTTTTGACTCAATTGAAACATCTTTCATTGCTTCATATTGTTCATCCGCATCTCGAGGTATATAGAAATTTTGACTTTTATACATTTGAAAACAAAGTCCCGAGCAATCATATCCATAACTAGACATGCCTCCCCATAAATAAGGTAAGTCTATAAAGCGTTTGGCATTTTCAATAACGCCTTGCATCGTTCCCGTTTGGAAATTGCCGTTTTCATCGCTAAATTCAACGTCGTTAGAATGGATTAAACCTTTACCTTCAGGTGTGTCTACTTCAACATATTCATCTTCACCTTTCGTTACAGGCAACACCGTATTGAACGAAAGAATTTGCTTTGTAGTAAAATCTAAATTAAACAAAGTTGATTTAGGTACTATAACACGTAATTTTTGATGTGCTTTATAATCTTTCATTTCGCCTAACTGACTAGAAGGTATAAAGCCAGGGTAACCCTTTGGATGTTGTTTCGAAGGTTGCTCTATACATAACACATGACTCCAGCCATCTTGTTCTTCTATTACTTCAACCATTTCTCCATACAATACTTGAGTATCTATTCTACTATCTTCTGTAAACGACAACTTTTGTGCCAAATTCAGTTCTAGTAACCATCTTTGAATATCAGCTGGGTACATGATGCCATCTCTATCAATATCTCTAGCTTTATCAATATTTCTCCATATGGTCCCTACATTTACTCTACAATATTTCTTCATGTTCGCACCTTCTTGTATAAAGATTTTCTATCTATCCCTAAACCGAATCCTTCTGAAGCCTTCACTTTAGCACCTTCATAAACGATACCACCTTCAACTTGCCTTTCAACCACCATTAATGGTGCATCAAAATCCACACGGCTTACTTGTTTAGCAGCTAAACTAAAATGTAAAGCAGCGGTTACAGAAACATGCGTCTCCATCATACATCCAACCATGCAAGATATACCTTCATCTTGAGCAATATCATGTATTTTTAAAGCTTGATGTAGGCCACCAGTCTTCATCAACTTAATATTCCACAAATTATTTGC
>CABFOD010000577.1_pt1 | contig 10819 bp, 9 predicted proteins | sample 3521941 | NCBI WGS metagenome assembly CABFOD01 (sample SAMEA5312449, study PRJEB27640) | indoor metagenome | biome: indoor environment; feature: uncontrolled; material: polymer tiles stone | place: Germany | collected 2014-07-07
TCTTGGATTAACTTCGGACTAAACTCACGACTTCACCATTTTCCAGATTTAACTCACGTCAATAGGTTTATAGTTAGTATCTTACAATATTGTTAATGTTGTAAAATACTTATTTTATAATGTTATAATTAAATAGATAATAAATGTTTAAAGGAAAGGTTGGGAAATATGTTCTTAGCTTGGAATGAAATGAGAAGAAATAAGACGAAGTTCGGTCTAATCATTGGTGTGCTTGTCATGATTAGTTATCTGCTGTTCTTATTATCTGGTCTTGCAAATGGCTTGATGAATATGAATAGGGAAGCGGTTGATTTATGGAAAGCTGATGCTATTGTATTGAATAAAGATGCCAATCAAACGGTTGCTCAATCTTCTATCAATACTGATGATGTCGATGGGAAATTTGATAAAAGTGAAGGCTTGAAACAAACTGCAGTCATTGCGTCAGATGGAAAATTAAAAGAAAATGCGACTGTATTTGGTATAGATGGCAAAGGATTCTTGATGCCTAAATTAGAAGATGGAAAACTTTTTGAGAAAAGTAACGAAGTTGTGGCAGACCATACTTTGAAAACAAAAGGTTTTAAAATTGGTGATGAATTATCACTTTCTAATAGCGATGAAAAACTTAAAATAGTTGGTTTCTCAGAAAGCTCAAAATTCAATGCATCACCAGTATTATTTACGAGTAATGAAACGATAGGTAAGTTAAATCCGATGCTTAAAGGAGATAATATTAACGCACTTGTCGTTAAAGATAAAAATTGGAATGATGTTCAATTAAATAAAGACTTGGAAGTAAATGAAATAGAAGATTTCATTACAAACTTACCGGGTTATCAAGCGCAGAATTTAACGTTAACATTTATGATTGTCTTTTTATTTGCGATATCTGCGATGGTTATAGGTATTTTCTTATATATTATCACGCTACAAAAGAGAAACTTATTTGGCGTATTAAAAGCACAAGGATTAACGAATGGCTTTTTAGCAAGATCAGTTATGAGCCAAACGATTATTATCGCTTTAATAGGAACATTGATCGGCTTAGGTTTAACTGTATTAACAGGAGCATTTCTACCAGAAGCAGTACCTATTAAATTTGATTACTTAACAATGTTTATATACGGAATTGCATTAATATTGGTTGCGATTTTAGGAAGTTTATTCTCCGTATTGAGCATTAGAAAAGTAGAGCCATTGAAAGTCATAAGTTAGGAGGAACTTGTCATGTTAGCATTTGAAAATGTAAGTAAATCATTTAAAGACGGTAATCGAACGATAGAAGCTGTAAAATCTACAAATTTTAATTTGGAAAAAGGTGAGCTCGTCGCTATTATCGGTCCATCAGGTTCCGGGAAAAGCACACTTTTAACGATGGCTGGTGCACTACAATTACCATCAGAAGGTACGGTATCAATAAATGGACAAAAAATTAATCAATTTAATGAAAAGCAGCTTTCTAAATTAAGGTTAAAAGAAATTGGGTTTATTCTGCAAACGAGTAATCTCATTCCATTTTTAACTGTGAAACAACAATTTGAATTACTTAAAAAAGTGAAAAAAGGTGTCATGAAAGAAGACGAGCATAAAAGGTTATTAAATCAACTTGGACTTGATAAAATATTAACTCAATTGCCAAGTGAAATATCAGGTGGACAAAAACAAAGAGTAGCAATTGCGAAAGCATTATATACGAACCCGTCTGTGATACTCGCAGATGAACCAACAGCTTCATTAGATACAGAAAATGCTATAGAAGTAATGGAAATATTGAAAAGAGAAACAAAAGAACTCAACAAGTTATGTATTATCGTGACGCACGATGAAAGATTAACAACATATTGTGATAAAGTCTTTAAAATGGTCGATGGAGAATTGAAACAGCAATAATTAAAAAAGCCGCAGAAATTCATTGTAAAAAATGAGTTTCTGCGGCTTTTTCTCATGCCTTAAAAGGTATATTTAGTGATAGCTTCTTAACGATTGTTCCATAATATCCCATGCTAAATCGACATCTACTTCAGTAGCGAAATAGGCATTTGGTTTATGACGATAAGTATTGTTCAAATCGACTGACATTGTACCATACGTTAATGTACTTTGATTTTCGATTTGGATGTATGTGTGTTGTAGCTTAAATATATTTGGATTAAGTAAATATAAAATTGTACAAGCATCATGAATAGGGCCACCATCCATGTCGAATGCTTCTTTATATGTTGATTGGAAGAATTTTAATAATTCTACAACAAAATTTGATACTTTATTCTCAATACGACTAAAACGATCGATGACAGTACCATCTGCTAATAATTGATGTGTGACATCTAATCCGAAGACGACAATGGGAATACCACTTTTAAATACTTTTTGAGCGGCTTCTGCATCTACCCAAATATTAAACTCTGCTGTTGGTGTCCAGTTCCCAAAAGTGCCGCCACCCATCATGACAATTTCTTGTATATTGTCCGCGATTTTAGGCTGTTGAATAAGCGCCATTGCAACATTCGTTAGTGGACCAGTTGCGACGATCGTTACAGGTACGTCACTGTTCAAAACGTGCTCAACTATAACATTTACACCGTGTTTATTTGTAGCTTTTAAATTTGGCTCTTTAGGCAATTGAGGACCGTCTAAACCACTTTCTCCGTGAATACTTTCAGCAAAAGCCGCTTCTTTAATTAAAGGTCTATCCGCACCTGTAGAAACAGGTATATCTCCACGATTAATAATGTCTAATACATTTAATGCGTTCGTTGTATTCTTATCAACTGATTGATTTCCTGCAACAGTTGTAACGGCGACAATGTCTAACGGACTTGTTTTGGCGCCAGCTAATATTAACGCGATGGCGTCGTCATGTCCTGGGTCACAATCCATAATTATTTTTCTGTTTTGTGTCATCCAAACACTTCCTTCTTAATAAATAGTGTCTTCACATCATTATACTAAAGCGATTTCATGTTAACAAAATATACGAATAAAAGATTAATTTAATTTATTTAAAAATAAGGTCTTGTCTTTTATGCGATTAAAGTATATAATTTTAAATCGTAAACGTTACTATTTGTAAAAGGAGTGTACGAGATGAAAAAATGGATGGGGTTACTATCAATTGTCTTTGTTCTTTCTATTGTATTAGCAGCATGTAATCAATCGGACAGCAAAGATCATGATTCAGATAAATTAAAGGTTAAGACGACAGTTTATCCACTCAAATCTTTTATTGAACAGATTGGTGGTAAACATGTAGATGTTGAATCTATTTATCCAGCAGGAACAGATTTACATAGTTATGAACCAACGCAAAAAGATATTTTAAACGCGAGTAAAGCAGATTTATTTGTTTATACAGGTGACGATTTAGATGCCGTAGCAAAAAAAATAGCAGCAACTATTAAACAAGATGATAAAAAATTATCACTTCAAAATAGTATTGATCAAACAGAATTGTTAACAGATCAACATGAACATGAAGGTGAACATGAGCATGAAGGCCATGATCACGAACATGAAGGGCATCATCATGGTGGTTATGACCCACACGTTTGGTTAGATCCTAAACTGAACAAAGATATGATTAAAGGTATTAAAGACGAATTAATTAAAAAAGACCCTGATAACAAAGCATATTATGAGAAAAACTTTAAAAAGTTAAATAAAGATTTAACAGATATTGATGATGAGCTGAAAGATATAACGAAAGATCATCAAGGTCATACAGTATTTATCTCTCATGAATCTTTAGGCTACTTATCTCAACGTTACGGATTCGTTCAAAAAGGTGTTCAAAGTATGAATGCTGAAGATCCAACACAGAAAGAATTAACTGAAATTGTTAAAGAGATTAAAGAAACAGATGCTAAATATATTCTTTATGAAAATAATATTTCATCTAAAATCACAGATACGATTAGAAAAGAAACAGATGCTAAACCATTATCATTTAGCAACATGGAATCTTTAACTAAAGAACAATCAGACAACAAAGACCTTTCTTATCAAACTTTAATGAAAGAAAATATTAAAAATATCGAAAAAGCATTAAATGATAAAATCAAAACTAAAGACAATAAATCCGAAGCAGCACACGATAAAGCAATTGAACAAGGATATTTTAAAGACGAACAAGTTAAAGATCGTAAGCTTTCAGATTACGAAGGAGACTGGCAATCTGTTTATCCATATTTAAAAGACGGTACGCTCGATGAAGTGTTTGAACATAAAGCAGAAGAAGGCGATATGTCCGCTAAAGAATATAAAGCGTATTACGATAAAGGATATAAAACAGATATAGAAAATATTAAAATAGATCAAAATAAAATGAGCTTCACTAAAAATGGTCATACCACAACTGGAGAATATGAATACGATGGATATGACATCCTTAAGTATGAAAAAGGAAATAGAGGTGTAAGATACACTTATAAATTAAAAGGTGAAGCAAGTGATGATTTACCGAAATATGTACAATTTAGCGATCACAATATTTATCCTAAAAAAGCAGTACATTTCCATATCTTTATAGGCAACGATAAAGATAAAGTATTAAAAGAATTAGATAATTGGCCAACATATTACCCTTCAAAACTCTCTAAAGATGAAGTGAAAGAAGAAATGTTAGCACATTAAAAATAACGCCTACCAAACCGATGGTAGGCGTTATTTATTTTTTGGGCTTGTGTAGCTATATCATATTAAAAATATAGATATAAGTTTATCTTTTATGCTATTTATCTATATAATTAATACTTAAAGGGGGGATATACTTATGACTAATATTTATGATGATCCGGAATTTTTTAAAGGTTATAAAAGTAAGAGAAACAATCTTTTAAGTTATAATGAGGTTGTTGAAATGCCTGAAATGAAAAGATTAATGCCTAATTTAGAAAACCAAAACATTCTTGATATAGGCTGTGGAATGGGGAATTTAATAAGTTATATTCTTACACATAACCCTAAACATATAACTGGTGTAGAACAATCTCAAAATATGATTAATGAAAGTCGTAAGAAATTTAAATCAATGCCAGTGACACTACATCATACAGAATTTATGGCATTTATTACAGAAGAAAAGTTTGATGTCATTGTGTCATCACTTGTATTTCATTATATAGAGGATTTTAGAAAATGTTGTCAAAAATTAAGCCAATTGCTAAATAATGGGGGCGTCATTTTATTTACTATGGAGCACCCTATACAAACAGCGACTATGGATCCTGAAGTGAAAAAACAAGATGAAAACGGTGTATATTTACGGATGGAAAATTATTTTGATGAATCAATACGATCTGCTAACTGGCTTGGTAAAAATGTTGTTAAATATCATCATACAATTGAGACTATTTTTAATAGTTTAATTGGTCACGGTCTGGAAATTGAATGTGTAAAGGACCTTGGACAATCAGAAGAAGTATTTAAATATTATGATGAAGACAAAATAAATAGTTTGAAACAATACCCTCCATTTCTGCTAGTTAAAGCAAGGAAAAAAGAGTTTTGAAATACAAAAATACTGAGATTTAAAAATGTCCTCCAAAGTGGACAGTAAAAAAATAAAACTTTGAAGGGAGCATATCAAGATATCGTGCGATTTTGGTAAAATCTGGATAAAATGCACAAAGACTCAAAAGATATCGTACGATTCTGGTAAAATCTGGATAAAACGCACGAAGACTCAGAAGATATTGTGCGATTCGAGCGAAATCCAACCCAAATCGCACCAAGAAAACAAAAAAATCCAACTGCTGAGTCAGTTGGATATTTTCGTTATATAAGATAATGACTGAGTTAATAACAACCGCGCTATTTTTAAACTAATTTCTTTCTTATTTTACCTGAAATGATATCTATCACTGCTACCATAATCACTAAACCAATGAGTATGATACCTACGCGATCCCATGTTCTAGTTTGTAGCGCAAATATTAATGGTGTTCCGATACCACCTGCGCCGATTAAGCCTAAAATGGATGCTGATCTCAAGTTGAGCTCGAATCTATACAGTACTAACGAAATATAGGATGGCAAGATTTGAGGCACTACTGCAAACATTAATGTTTTAATGGAGTTTGCACCACTGGCTACTAATGATTCAGTAGGACTTAAATCTAAATTTTCGAGGTCTTCTGCAAATAATTTACCCATCATACCGATTGAGTGAATACCTAATGCGAGCACACCTGAAAATGACCCTGGTCCGACTGCTTTTATAAAAATGATTGCCATAACGATTTCTGGGAATACACGGATGACGCTTAAAATAAATTTACTTGTGCTGGAAACGGCTTTGGATTTGACCATGTTTTTTGCAGCTATAAAAGCTAATGGTATACAGAATATTGCTGATAAAAATGTACTAATGACTGCGATTGCGAATGTTTCTAAAAGTCCGCGTAATAAATCCTCACCTTCAGGTATGTATACATAAGACCAATCTGGATGGATCAAACCATCTAAAATTGAACGCATAATTGTTCCGGATTGCTCCTTTATTTCAAATGCAGGGATACCTAAGAATGCCCAAATTAATAAGATGAAGACGATAATGGATGATAACCAGCGATATAATATATTGTTTTTTTGAGTAGGGGACTGAAGTCGATTTGCTTTGTTTGTCATACGAGTTTCTCCCTCACTTTCGTGCTAATGATATCTATAATGACTACGATAATAAGCGTTACGAGAATGATTGTGAACGTCTTTTGATATTGGAATAAACCTAATGTTTGATCGTAATACAAACCAATACCACCAGCACCAACTAAACCAAGTACGGCTGCTGCTCTTATGTTGATTTCAAATGCGTATAATACATAAGACATATATGGTGCGATTGCTTGTGGAATAACAGCATATGTAATCCATTTGAGCTTGTTTGCACCGACTGCTGTCATCGCTTCTAAAGGTCCGTCATCAATGCTTTCTAAAGATTCATACATCAGTTTAGAAATAATGCTGATAGATAAAATGATAATGGCTAAAATACCTGGAATTTGACCAATACCAAAAATAGCTACAAAGACGGCTGCCAATAATAAATCAGGGATTGTTCTCACAATGTTTAAAATAAATCGACATGGAACAGAGATCCAGGTTGATTTGATAACATTGTTTGCACATAGCATAGAAATAGGAATGGATATAATCGCCCCGATAAAAGTACCGACAATGGCCATACGAATTGTGTCTAACATTGGCTTTGTAATATTTGATAAATAACTTATATCTGGTGGGAACATGTTTTTAAAGAGTTCCAACATTTGAGGAATGCCATACATTAAGTCACCTAAGCTAAATTTCGTATATAAAAAGCTCCATATAACTAAAACGGCTACTATTACTATTGCAAATAAGTGTTTTAGGGAAGGTTTACGTTCCAAATAAGGTTCTAAATGATCTTGTTCCTTATCCATTATTTCACCCCTAACTTTTCATCACTTTTAATATGACGTCCATATATTTCTGCGAATGTGTCGTCGTTTGCTTCAGAAGTAGGGCCGTCAAACACTAATTCTCCAGCACGTAATCCGATTATGCGAGAACCGTATTCACGGGCTAAATCTACAAAATGTAGATTAATAATAATCGTGATACCAAGCTCTTCATTGATGCGCTTTAAATCGTCCATAACTTGTTTAGTAGTGAGTGGATCCAATGAAGCAACTGGTTCATCAGCGAGTATAATAGATGATTCTTGGCAAAGGGCACGTGCAATAGAAATTCTTTGTTGCTGACCACCAGATAATTCATCTGATCGACTAAAAGCTTTTTCTAAAATGTTGACTCTATCTAATGCTTCTAATGCTTTACGCTTATCCTCTTTAGGAAACATGCCAAGTACCATTTTCCAAGTGGGGTGATAGCCTACGCGACCACTTAGGACATTTCTAATGACAGAAGAACGTTTCACTAAATTGAAATGTTGGAAAATCATGCCGATATTACGTCTCATCGCTAATAAATTTTTACCAGTAGCTTTCGTAATAGATTTACCTTCGATGATGATTTCTCCATCTGTAATATCATGAAGTCGATTGATTGATCGAAGGAGGGTGGATTTACCTGCACCAGACAAACCTACAATGACTGCAAAATCGCCTTTTTCTATATTTAAATTAATGTTATCGAGGCCTTTATGCCCATTTTTATATACTTTTGTAACGTTTTTAAATTCTATTTGACTCATACGAATCACCTTTCATGTAAATAAAGAGCCCAACTCGCTAAATAGGAGCTGAGCCTTTATATTAGAATATTTATGCTTAAATCTTATTTTTCGTTATCATTAACTTTTTTACCGTAGTCACGCACGATATCAAATTTAGAGTCTTTACTATCTACGTAACCTTCATGGCTATAAACTTCACTTACTATATCATGGCCTTTATCTGTTTTTGCGATATCTTTAAATGCTTTGTTTAATTTATCGCGCCATTTGTTATCCATATCACTGCGAACTGAGATCGTGTCATTTGGAATAGGTTCTGTTAATTTAACAATTTCAGTATCTTTAAATACGTTAGGTTGGTCTTTCTTTAAAATGTTTCGTGCATCTTGGAATGTAACGGCTACGTCAACATCTCCATTTAATAATGCGATAATTGCTTGGTCATGACCTTTCATATTGGTAATATCCATATCATTCATTGGGTCAATACCTGCATCTATTAATTCAGCTACAGGATACGTGTAACCAGCAGTTGATGAAACATCTTGTAATGCAATTTTCTTACCTTTCATATCTTTTAAAGATTTAATGTCTGATCCTTTTTTTACAATGAATTGTGATTTATACTCATCGACTAATTCATCGCTATTTGAACCATCTTTTTTAACGCCGTAACGTTGTGCTTGTAATAACACATCCGCTGCTTTTTGATCATGCGCTAAAGTATATGCTGTTGGCGGTAAAAACCCTACATCTACCTTTTTAGATTTCATAGCTTCTACAATAGTATTGTAATTTGTTGATACAGATACTTTGACTGGAATGCCCAATTCATCTGATAGTAATTTCTCTAATGGTTTCGCTTTAGCTTCTAACGTATCTGCATTTTGAGAAGGTACGAATTGTACCGTTAATTCTTTAGGCTTGTAGTCTCCACCTTTTTTGTTACCCGATGTCTTTGATTCGATGCTAGATTCCCCATTGCCGCATGCCGCTAATACAAATATTGCGCCTAGTAAAAAGATGAATAGGCGACTCACATACTTCTTTTCCCTCATAAAATTCCGCCTCCGAATATGTATTCTAATGTCCTACATATGAAATGCTATCATACTAAAAATACATATTTTGTTTGAAATTGGTAAACTATGTAAAAGTTCTGTTATGTATATGAAGTACAATAAAGTTATATGTATTTTGATGTAAAATATAGTTAATTTTCATTTATTTTAATTTTTTTAAACTAAAATGGAATTATCAAAGATAAAGGAGTGTCACAATGTCTTATTTTAAAAAGTTAGCTTTAATCGGTATGGTTTCTATTGCAACATTATCAACTGAAGTCGCGTATGCGGGTGAAGCGCCAGTTATTGGTGATGATAATAGTAAAGGGCAAGTTCTAGTAGATAATACGCATGGGCAAACTGCTGGAGCTGCTGATTGGGTGATAGATGGTGCATTTTCAGATTATGCCAATTCAATTGCTAATCAAGGTTACCAAGTTAAAGAATTACGAGATCAATCAGGTATTACAGCGGATAGTTTAAGCGAGACGTCTATACTTGTCATACCTGAAGCAAACATTCCAATTAAATCAACTGAACAGCAAGCCATTTTAGATTACGTTAAAAATGGAGGAAGTGTCATATTCATTTCCGATCATTATAATGCAGACCGTAACTATAACAGAATTGATTCATCTGAAATCATGAACGGTTACAGACGAGGCGCGTATGATGACATAACTAAAAATATGACTGAAGCTGAAAAAAATTCAGAAGCGATGCAAGGCGTTACTAATTCTGACTGGTTATCAGAAAATTTTGGTGTAAGATTTAGATATAATGCATTAAATAACGTTAAAGCAACGGATATCGTGCAAGGTGAAGAAGGATTAGGTCTTGGCGAAGGTGTTCAATCCGTATCGATGCATGCAGGTTCAACATTAGCGGTTACCAATCCTAAAATTGCAAAAGGTATCGCATACTTACCAGATAATTTAACGGAAGCAGATAAATGGGGTCATGCGGTAGATCAAGGTGTATATAATGGTGGCGGTAAAGAAGAAGGAGCATACATAGCTGTTTCTAAAGTAGGTAAAGGTAAAGCAGCATTTATAGGGGATTCTTCAATGGTTGAAGATATTACACCTAAATATAAAAGAGAAGATAATGGTAGTACAAAGAAAACATATGACGGATTTAAAGAAGAAGATAATGGTAAGTTACTTAATAATTTAACAACTTGGTTAGGTAAAAAAGAAGATTATACAACATTTGAAGCATTAGGCATTACATTAGATCAAGAAACGACATTACTAGACTCAGAAATACCAGAGAACAGTAAAGAAACACAAGCTGAACCATGGTCTCAACCGAAAGACGGTTACGAATGGTTTAATAGTGAAACCTTTGCACCGGGAAGTTATGGAGGCCCAGAAAATGCTGGTGGTGACGATGATAACCCGGGAAATAATCAAGGTACAGCTACTTTAGAGTATCCTGAGTCGGTAGTAAGCGGTGAAACTTTCAAAGTGACAACAATATTAAATGGGTACGATATTAATAGTACAATTAATGATTTGAAGCTAGGAATGTATACTGAAGGTGGTCAACAAATAGGTAAGATTAGTCTAGACGG
>CABFOD010000668.1_pt1 | contig 10791 bp, 18 predicted proteins | sample 3521941 | NCBI WGS metagenome assembly CABFOD01 (sample SAMEA5312449, study PRJEB27640) | indoor metagenome | biome: indoor environment; feature: uncontrolled; material: polymer tiles stone | place: Germany | collected 2014-07-07
TAGAGTTTTTAGGACAGGTAGGATTAAAAAGGTGATAAGAACATACAGTTGTATTTTATCTGCGATATATGTATCCATAAAAATACTTGAAATAAAAAATAAGTTAAATAGAAACTAAGGAGGAAAATTAATATGAACACAATCGAATTAGACGGAAAGGTATATGACCTAGTACCACGTAATACGATCATTGAGGAGCAACAGCAAGTATTTACACCACACGATATTAATAGCGAATTACCTTACCAACCAGAATCAACTCCCGATGCTAAAAACGTAGCAGATATTAATAATGTCTTACCACGAATAAAAGAAACACTTGAACAACAGAATATTAAAGGTATTAACAAGTACGGTGCATCACTGAAAGAAAATAATCTATCTACTCTCGACTATTTGAAACACGCTTTTGAAGAAACAATTAACTTAGCACAATATTTAGCAGTTGCGATAAATGAGTTAGAGGGTGATGCTAATGACAACTTATAACGTAATGACAGCGATACAAGTATTTAATATAACAATACTATTAGTTTTAATATTATTAGTGTTAGTAATATTATTATTGATGATTACCATGATAAGATTTAAAGATAAAAGTGATGCGGAACAAATTGCAACATATGAAACTGGAAGATTAGAACCACCTAGATGTCCTAAACCACCGATACAGAAGTAGAAGTTGTGGAAATACAGGAGGGTAGTTATGTTATTCAGGAAACCTTACTACAAAGTATTGACAATATTAAACCACGAATATCGTACAACGACTAAACGTACAGATGATAAGGTAATACCGTTAACTGAAGCGGTTGAGATTACGTCAATGACTGCTGATGCTGTAATGATTGAGCATAGTAAACTTAAACATCATATTATTATAAGAGCAGTAGATAACAAATTGTTATTTGAAAGAATAGATTAAATAAAAAAAGAGCCTCACTCGGCTCGGGTTGGTTACCTTTATTATAACATGAGTGAGGTATCTTATATGTCTTTGAATACTAATGATATTAAAAAGTTAGAAGAGTACTTTGTAAATTACAATGAGTTGAAGTACAAAAGAGAGTTAAGAAAGTTAACAGTATTAACTAAAGAAGTAGATGAAAATATTGGAACTAAGTCAACAACATTACCACAATCACAAGTAGAGAATGAAGTAATTAAGCTATCGATGGATCTACATTATCAGAATATAGATAGAATCATACGAGCGATTGATAACATATATAATAACTGTACAGACACTCAACGTATTATTATTGAGTGCAGGTATTGGCACATGATAGAAACTGCGTATGAGTGGGAAGACATAGCTCATCATCTAACTACGCTTCGTACTGATGGTAAAGTCATTAGTAAGAACTCTACATTGCATGAACGTAATAAGATGCTTGCTCGTTTTGCTGATGAAATAGGTTGGATAATATAATCAACTTTCGATTATATAGAAGTTGATAGCAATATAATATATATTGATAGTATCAAATAGTAAGGCACATCATAGCGATGTGTCTTTTTCTTTTGGGGTGATGTGATGATGGTAAATAAACGTGAGTTCTATAACTCTATGCATTGGCGTAATAAACGTAAAGAGATACTTAAGAGAGATAATCATGAGTGTCAATGGTGCAAAGAAAAAGGTATTGTAACGATCGATACAGGTGATTTAAATCGTAATGGTCGTAAGAAAAATGCTTTGATAGTACATCATATTAAAGAGTTATTAGATTACCCTGAATTAAGATTAGAGAATGACAATTTAATTACTGTATGCTTTGAATGCCATGAAAAACATCATCAAAGATGGATAGATAATAATAAAAAAAATAAATGGCAAGATGAAAAATGGTAATACCCCCCGTCAAAATAAATCAAGTTTGAAAACTATCTGGAGAACCGGGGGAGTGGGTCGACTTCTCAAGAATATAGAAAAAATTACACGTAAGGGGGGGTGTCATGAATAAGGCTAAAATTAAAAAATTTCTTTCAGAAAAAGTTGAGTCCACGCCAGTCAACTCTGAAAAAATTGAACGCTACATAAATTTATTGGAAATATATTATGCTCTTGATAAAGATATAAAAAAAGACGGTGTTACCGTTACAACAATTAATGGTTCTCAATCATTTACTAAAGTTCATCCAGCAATTGCAGAAAAGAATAAAATTAACGCCTCATTACTTAGTATTGAAAAGTCATTTGGTTTTGATGATAGCGTTGCTGTAACGATACAGCCGAGGTCATTGTTATGATTACTAACAAGTATGTCGAAGAATATATTTCTCTTTGGCGTGCAGGTAAGATATTGCTTAATCGTGAGCGTATACTTTTAATAGCATATTTAGAAAAGCATATATTATCAAGAGACGATTTATTCTTTGACGATGAAAAAATAGAAAATTTTATTACTTTTGCAGAAAAGTACTATTTTGAATTACGTCCAGATCAGAAGTTTGTTGCAGCTTTTATTTTTTTATTCGAAACTAAATCACAGTTAAATTATTATGATGAGTTTGCTTTATTTATGGCTCGTGGTGCAGGTAAAAATGGTTTTATTAGTGCATTAAGCAATTTTTTAATTAGTCCATTACATGGAATTAAAAACTATGGAATTACTATTGTTGCAAATTCAGAAAAACAAGCTAAGACATCATTTAACGAAGTCTATAACATGATTGATACGAATGAGTTATATAAATGTGCTGCAATTCCTGATGCACCATTTAGTTTAAGTAAGACAGAAATACAAGATCTTGCGACAAAATCAATATTAAGTTATGACACATCAAATGCTAAAACCAAAGATGGTGGACGCGAAGGATGTGTTATTTTTGATGAGGTTCATAGATACGAAAATGCTGATATGGTTAATGTAAAGCGAAGCGGTCTAGGTAAAGTGCTTCATGATAGAACGTTTTATATTGGTACTGATGGTTTCGTTCGTGAAGGTTTTATGGATGAAATGAAAGACAGAATCACAAATATTTTACAAGGAAAAGAAGTAGAGGAGCGCTTATTCCCGTTTTGGTGCAAGCTTGACGATAAAGATGAAGTGAATACGTTTAGTCTCTGGCAAAAAGCAAATCCAATGTTCAGCGAGCCGATGAGTAAATATGCGAGCAATTTATTTAGAAAAGTTCAGTTAGAGTACAAAGCGCTCGCTACTAACCGTTCAAATCGTCCTGAATTTATGACTAAACGAATGAATTTACCTGAAGTAGACCTTGAAAAAGTGATAGCTCCCTGGGAAGAAATTCTTGCTACTAATAGACCAATGCCAGATTTAAGTTATCAGCAATGTATTGGTGGATTAGACTTTGCAAATATTCGAGATTTTGCAAGTGTTGGTTTGTTATTTAGAAATGGTGAAGATTATATATGGTTAAGTCATTCATTTATACGAAAAGGTTTTCTAGATACAGTGAAACTCGAACCACCAATAAAGTTATGGGAACAAGACGGCTTACTTACAATTGTAGATAATGACGTTATAGAAGTTGATTATATTGTTAACTGGTTTATTGAAATGCGCGAAAAATATGGTCTTGAAAAAGTAGTAGCAGATAACTATCGTACAGATATCGTAAGACGTGCGTTTGATGAAGCTGGAATAGAATTAGAAGTTATACGTAATCCGAAAGCAATACATGGATTGTTGGCACCGAGAATTGACACAATGTTTGCTAAACATAATGTCGTTTATGGTGACAATCCATTGATGAGGTGGTTTACAAATAACGTTGCAGTAAAGATTAAACCTGATGGAAATAAAGAATACATTAAAAAAGATGAGGTTAGGCGTAAAACAGATGGATTTATGGCCTTTGTACATGCTTTATATCGTGCCGACGATATAGTTGATGTCAATATTGAAGACTCACTAGATATGTTACTCGGCATGAATTTCTAAAGAAAGGAGGATATAGATGGGGATATTTGATTCTATCTTTCAGCGCAATCATGAGCTTGAATGGATGTATGATTTTGAAATAATTGAAGACTTAACTAAAAGTACATATTTAAAAAGAATGGTACTTAATTCATGTGTTGAGTTAATAGCAAGATCCATTGCACAAAGTGAATTTAGAGTAATTGATAATAAGAAAGCAATTAAAGAAGATATTTATTATAAACTCAATGTTAAACCAAATACTGACTCGTCAAGTGATGTTTTTTGGCAACAATTTGTTCATAAACTTATTTATGACAATGAAGTATTAATCATTGTAAATGATACGAAAGATTTGTTAATTGCTGATAGTTTTTATCGAGTTGAACTTGCAATGTATGATGATACTTTTAAAGATGTTGTTGTAAAAGACTATAAATTTCAACGTTCTTTTAAAATGGACGAAGTAATTTATATTAAGTACAACAATTTAGCAGTAGAAAGTATAGTCGATGGTTTATTTGAAGATTACGGAGAAATATTTGGTCGTATGATTAACGCACAAATGCGTAATTATCAAATTAGAGGGCTATTTAAAGTTGATTCTACAGCTATTGCTGAAAAAAACAGAGTAAAAATGGAAACATTAAGAGATAAGATATTCAAATCTTTTTCTAATAACGATGTTTCTATAGTACCCATGCCAAAAGGGTTTGAATATGAGGAATTATCTTCTAAATCTTCTTCTAATATTGTTTTTTCAGAATTAACAGATGTAAAAAAAGACTTGATGGCTGATGTTGCTAACGCTTTAGGTATTCCAGTCGGTTTAATAAACGGAGATACTTCTGATTTAGATAAAAATTTAAGGATGTTTGAAAAGTTTTGCTTAATTCCACTATGCCAAAAAATACAGAACGAATTAAATGCTAAGTTATTTACAAAAAATGAGTATTTAAAAGGGAAACGTATTGAAATGGTTGGGATTAGCAAACGCAACCCTTTAGAATATGCTGAATCTGTAGATAAATTAGTTTCAAGTGGTGCATTTACACGTAATGAAGTACGTATCATGCTTGGTGAAGAACCTTCAGATGATAAAGAACTTGATACATTCTTAATTACTAAAAACTATGATAAAGCAACGAAAGGGGGTGAGTAGATGATTAAAGTGAATATTAAAGGTGCTATTGTAGACAATGATGACAAATGGATTTATGATATGTTTGGTTTAGAAAGCACATCGCCAGGCGATGTATCTAACATTATTGAAGGTCAAACTGATGATGTAGAAGTGATTATCAATTCTGGTGGTGGTAATGTATATGCTGGAAGCGAAATATATACTGCATTACGTGGATACAAAGGCAATGTGAATGTAAAAATAGTTGGAATTGCAGCAAGTGCCGCATCATTAATTGCATGCGCTGGCAGCAACGTACAGATTAGCCCTACAGCACAGATTATGATCCATAATGTATCAAGCATTGTTGCTGGTGATCATAATGATATGAAGCATGAAGCGGAAGTTTTAGAAGGTTACAACAAGTCAATTGCTAATGCATATATTGATAAAACAGGTAAGTCAGAGGAAGAAGTTCTTGCCTTGATGGATTATGAAACTTGGATGAACGCACAACAAGCTGTTGAGAATGGATTTGCTGACTCAATAATGTTTGCAAATGATACTGTCACACAGTTAAGTGCAGATTCAGGAGTAATGTTGCCACAAAATGCTATAGATAAAATGAAGGAAATTATTAATAAGGATAATACCCCTCAAATTACCTTTGAATTAGATTATGATAAATTGTCTAATATGGTTGTTGAAAAGTTAAATGAAACACTTGATCCAAATATTAAAAAAAATAATACGGAACAAAAAGATGAATCTTCAGACGTTAAAAATAACGGATTTGAACGGTTCATTTTTTAATACAAAAATACAGGAGGTCACATAATGACTATTAATTTATCAAATGATTTTAAAACAGCAAGACAAAACTTTTTAAATGCTGTTCAAAGTGGAGAAACACAAGAAAAACAAAACGAATTATATGAAGCAATGATTAATGAAATGGTAGACGATGTAAAACGTCAAGCACAAAATGAAGTAGAAAAAACATTAGATTTAACTTCAAATGAACGTAAGTTAACGAATGAACAACGTAAATTCTTTAATGAAATTAATACTGCTGTTGGGTATAAAGATGAAACGTTATTACCCGAAGAAACAATCAATCAAATTTTTGAGGATTTAACGACTCAACATCCTTTCTTAAGTGCTATTGGGTTAAAAACAGCTGGGTTACGTTTGAAATTCTTGCGTTCTGAGACACAAGGAAAAATTGTATGGGGTAAAATCTTTTCTGAAATTAAAGGTCAGTTAGATGCTACATTTAACGATGAAGTAGCTATCCAAAATAAAGCAACTGCATTTGTTGTGATTCCAAAAGATTTAGCGGACTATGGCGCTGACTGGATTGAACGATTTGTACGTTTACAAATCGAAGAGGCATTTGCGGTTGGATTAGAAGTTGCTTTCTTAACTGGTGACGGTCTTGAAAAGCCAATCGGCTTAAATAGACAAGTTCAAGATGGTGTATCTGTAACAGGTGGCGTATATCCTGAGAAAGAATCTAGTGGTACTTTGACGTTTGCTGATTCTAAAACTACTGTCAAAGAACTTACAGCAGTAATGAAAAAATTATCAGTATCTGAAAAAGGAAAAGGTGTAGCAATTGCTGGTAAAGTTAACATGGTTGTTAATCCTCTTGACGCTTGGGATGTAAATGCTCAATATACTTCTTTAAATGCAAATGGGGTATATGTAACGGCAATGCCATTCTCTATGAAAATTATTGAGTCTGAAGCTCAAACACCAGGTAAAGTTACTTTCTTCGTAACTGGTAGATATGATGCATATGTTGGTGGTGGTGTATTGATTCGCAAGTTTGATCAAACGCTTGCAATTGAAGATGCTGATTTATTTACTGCTAAACAAATGGCGTACGGTAAAGCTCGAGATAATAACGCTGCATTAGTTTATGATTTATCAATTTCAACAACAGAAACAGTACCTGCTGGATAAGCCACAGGTACTTAATTTAATTTATTAGGGGGATTTAGAATGGCACTATTTGAAGTAATTAAACCGTTTAAAGGTAAAGAAGAAAAACGTACATTCGATAAAATTGGTGAAGAAGTTGAAATGACTGTTAAACGTCGTGATGAAATTGAATCTAATATTGAAAAAGAACGACCAGGTTATGGACCCGTTTTAAGAAGAAAAGATGAAGCAAAGTAGGTGATTATTTATGATCACACAAGATTTAATAGATGAATTTAAATCTTATGAAAAACTTGATGATTACACTTCAGATGATGAAAACATTAAAAAAATGTTAGAACGTTCTTATGAAGCTATTAAGCATCAGTGTGGAGAATTTACATTTGATAATGAATTAGGAAAAGATTTAGTATTTTCACGAACGAGATACGCATATCAAGACTTACTAGAGTACTTTAATGATAATTATCGTGAAGATATTATTATGCTTGGCATATCGCTTATGGAGGTTGTTAATGATGGTACAGAAACAACCGTTTAGAAAGCCGAAAATAACTACTCGAGAGTTGAATATGCGTGTTTCTTTTTACAGTTACAAAAATGATAATACTCCATTGCCATCTGAATCTCAAAATCAGTTATTAAAAACATGCTGGGCTTCAGTAGAAGGTGTTTGGGATCGTGATAAAGAAAGAGCGAAAGAAAATGGAAGTATTAACGATGTCACTCTAAAAATACGTGACTTCAGGACTGAATTTAAACCTGATTTAAAACATAAAGTCATCATACACGATGAATTTTATCAAGGCAGAGAATATGAAGTGATCAGTGTAAAGCCTGATGAATTTGAGCGTAGGTTTATCATCGTAATATGTAAGTTGGTGAAATAATGAGCTTTGAATTAAAAGGATTAGATGATTTACAGAAACAACTCGAAAAAAAGTTTGGTAATGCAGGAATGAAATCAATCCTAGAGAATGCATTAGTCAATGGAGCAAAAGAGTTTGATAAAGTACTAAAACCAGAGTTAGAAAAATTTAAAGACACTGGAGCAACTGTTGATGACACTACATATAAAAAGGAATTTATAACAGGAAAAAATCCAAGTATTAAAATTCATTGGAATAGCACTCATGAACGTTACAGATTAATTCATTTAAACGAACATGGTTATACAAGGAATGGTAAAAAATATCGACCTCGTGGGTACGGAGCAATTGCTAGAGCTTTAGCAAAAGGTAAACCAGTCTATTATGCAGCAATAAAGAAAGAGTTAGAAAGGAAACTGTAAATGGATGAAGTATTAAACTATGTCTATGATGTATTAAAAAAAGATGCTTTTATCCAATCAAATTTTGAAAATAGAATATATTGGTACGAGCCTAGTGAAAATGATGAAGTAGACAAAGCGTTTATAATCATAGATCCATTAAAACCTTTCGATACTATGCATTATGCCAGCAATACGTTCAACAGTAAGTACTTTTATATTCAGATTAATATCGAAACTTATGATTGGACTTTAGCGCATCAAACATTAAGCAATATAAGTGAATTGTTGTGTAATCATTCTTTAGTTCCTCAAAATGATGGATTGGATGATTACTTTGAAGATACAAAGCGATATGTAGTAACTGAACGTTATTACGGAACACCAACAATATTAAACAAAAATTAGGAGGAAGATATATGTTATTTGGTTTTAAAAGAATTCATGTAGGTGTATACGATGAAGCAGAAACTAAAGTTATCGAGAAGATGACTTGGGAAGATAAAGCAGGTGGAGCTGTAAGATTTAATTTAACAGGTTTAGCACCTGAACAATTAAAGGTATATGCTTCTAATGGTCCGGTTTGGGTCCAAAGAAAAGGTACAGGAGATGTAAAAGCTGATTTAGAAGTGTTTAATATCCCTGAAGCTGATTTAAATAAAGTATTAGGACTAGATGTTGAAGGGCAAGAAGCTTGGATGGGAGCATATACTCAAGCACCGTATATAGCAGTTATTTGTGAGACGGAGGATATCAACGGAAATCCAATCTTAGTAGCGTTACCAAAAGGGACAGCAACGTTAGATAATTTGCAAATGGAAACATTAGAAGAAAAACCAAAACCACCTGAAAATGATAAACTTTCAATTTCATTTGTTAATGCTGAAATTGATGGTAAAGATCGTATTTGTGGTAAATACGTTGCAACAAGTAAAGAAGATGCTGGAATTGCTGCATTCGTTAATAAAATACTTGTTGGTTATACAGGTGAAGCTCTGCCAATCGGATAAAACTAATTATTAAGCGTTTAGACAAATGTCTGGGCGCTTTTTTATTTGTTTAAAAACAAAATGAAAAGAGGAAATTATCATGACAAAAAAAGTTGAATTAATAGTATTTAATAACGAAACGAAGAAAAACGAAAAATTTACACGTGAAGGATTGAATGTTGCAGAAACATTTAAAGTGCGTGAATGGTACGTAGCAAGTGTTGATGAAGAAAATGAAATGATTAAATCATTTGGGGACAACATTGGTCTCAAAGAACAAATGCAAATTGAGAATGCGGCTTTAAATAAACAGATTGATTGGTTAGCTGAACTATTCAATACAGATCGAGAATTTTTATTAAATAACATGGAACCAGATGTTATTGATTCTGAATTTCAAAGAATTATGTCTATTTTAGATCCAAAAGTTTTAGGTGCAAAAAATGATGAGGGAAAGCAATAACCCTCGATGAATTTAGAGAACAAATAGATATATTAGTTCGTTATTGTATGCGTGAATTTGGATGGACAATCAAAGAAGCCTACGAACAGGATTACGAAGATTTATGTCGACTGATCATAGATTCAGAAAAAGATAAGCCTGAAGAAGAAATGATTACAGGTGAAGATGTTCTTAAATATTTCTAAAGAAAGGAGGAAAATCATTGGGTAAATTAGAAGGCTTAACGATAGACCTTGGACTGAATACTGTAGGCGTTGATGAAGGATTACGTGGTCTACAAAGAAAACTTAAAGTAGTTAATTCTGAAATGGATGCTAATCTTTCTGCCTTTAGCAAAGGCGAGCAGTCTATTGAGCGCTATAGTACTACATTGCAGGGCTTAAATAAAAAGATGGAAGTACAATCTAAAATAGTAAGTGAAGCAAAGAAAAACTATAACGACCTAAAAAATAAACAAGATGAGTTAACACAATCCATAAATAAAGCTGAAAAAGAAGTACAACAATCAAAAAAAGCTTATGAAGCATTAGCAAATTCACAAACAGCATCAAAAAAAGAGCTAGCTGATGCAAAGAAGGTTGTAACAGAATCTGAAAGAGCATATGAAAAACTCAATAAAGAGTTAATCGAGATGCCGAAAGCGATTGACAATGCTGCTAATGAAGTCAATAAACAAGTTAAGTCTTATAATCGTATGCAAGAAAGTGTTGACAATACTAGAATTTCATTAGAAAAACTGCAAAAAGAACAAAAAGAAACTATAAGTGGTTTTGATAAAGTAGCTTCTAAAATGTCTTCTATGGGAGACAAAATGCAATCTTTTGGAAGCGGCGCAATGTCTAGAGGTCAAACTATGACACTTGGTGTAACTGCTCCGATTGCTGCTTTTGGTGCAACCTCCATTCAACAAGCTGGTGAGTATGATGCTGCAGCTTCACAGTTTAAAGAAGTATTTAAAGGAATGGAAAAAGATGCGACTTCAAGTCTAGATAAAATATCTGAAAAAACAGGTCTTTTACCTAATGGTCTAAGAGGCACATATACTCAAATGGCTGCTTTCGCTAAAACTACAGGAGCAGATACCAAAGAAGCAATTGACTTAACAAGTC
>CABFOD010001397.1_pt1 | contig 10716 bp, 11 predicted proteins | sample 3521941 | NCBI WGS metagenome assembly CABFOD01 (sample SAMEA5312449, study PRJEB27640) | indoor metagenome | biome: indoor environment; feature: uncontrolled; material: polymer tiles stone | place: Germany | collected 2014-07-07
GCTGTCTCTGGTTTCTCACAAGGAATGCTTTTACCATTAATCTCAGTAATATTTGAACGTAACGGTATTTCAAGTTCCTTAAGCGGTATACATGCAACATCACTATACATTGGTGTATTTCTTTCTTCCTTCTTTATTGAAGGTCTCGTACGCAAATCCGGATTTAAATATATGATTTTAATCGGCGGTGCAATTGTTGCGTTATCACTATTGTTATTCCCTACATTAAAAACTTTATCCATATGGTTTATTTTAAGGCTACTAATTGGTGTTGGTGATAACATGTTACATTTTAGTACACAAACATGGTTAACACACATTACACCAAAAGATAAACTAGGCAGAACCATTTCAGTATACGGATTCAGTTTCTCGGCAGGATTTATGCTTGGACCGTTATTAGCTAAACTCGTTGATGTATCAGAAATATTGCCATTTATAATTTCAGCAATTCTCTCTATTATAACTATTTCATTAGTATTGTTAATTCATAATGAATTTCCTTCATCGAATGTACGACCAATCAATATGATCAATACATTGAGAAACTTCGGTGATGTTATAAAAACTTCTTGGATAGCTTTCATGTTTCCATTACTATATGGATTATTTGAAGCCGGACTGCATAGTAACTTTCCAATTTTTGGTTTGAGAAATGGACTGGATGTAACAAGTATCACGCTCATATTACCAGCATTTAGTTTAGGTGCAATACTATTCCAAGTACCAATAGGTATGTTTAGCGATATACACGGTAGAAAAAAAGTATTAACATTTTTAACCTTAATAGGTAGCATCATTTTCATGTTAGGCGACTTTTTACCAACGACTACCTTTGTAATGATGGCCTTATTTTTAGTAGCAGGACTCTTTACCGGATCATTTTATGGTTTAGGTGTAAGTTTTATGACAGACTTAACACCAAAACATAATTTACCGGCAGGAAATTTAATGATCGCCATGTCATTTAGTGTAGGTAGCATGATTGGACCAATGCTAGGTGGAACCATTATTCAACTATCAGACGGCACGATATTCTTTACAATGATTGCAGCATTTGTATTTATTGTATTCCTATTACTCTTAGTGCATAAAACACCACAGCAAGTAGAATAAATGACGAACTAACCAAACGCGGACAAACGTTTGGTTTATTTTTTTGTCTTTTTTACATGTTTCATTCAAATAGTTTACTAAAAAAGTTCATATTTTAGGGTTCAGTACATATTCTGGGACATAAATCCCAACTAAAAATAAATCCCCCAATCCGTTGGAATTATTTTCGGATTGGGGGATTTTTATATTTTTGATTTTGTAAAGTGCTGACGCCCGGGGGAATAGTATGTGTGAGAGACTACAGGCTCGAGCCATATTCATAAAGCAAACACAGGCAAGCATGCACGTTACAAAATCATTATAGTTTAGGACATTTATATCCCAGAATCTTTATTTCTTTAAATTAAAAAGCTTTTGCATCTTCTTCACCCCTATCACTTGTTCTTTACATCCAATTGTTTGATAATTTAAATATTCAGAACTTTCAATTGATAAGTTTCTTTAAGCGTGTTATAGTATCACTTATAATTAAATAAATACTTTAACTCGGTAGAGAGTAAAAGCGAGGTTTATAATATGGATTATGTAAAATATAGAGATGATGTAATTAATAAGAAAGAAAAGGAACTTAGTTTCTTAAAATATTTTAGCGCTAAAGATTTTGAAGTTATCGATATGAACTTCATTGAAAAATTACAATGGAAACAATTGAATCAAGATGATTTAAACAGTCTTGATACGAGAAGTATTTGGAAAAATGGTGATGCTTTTTATAGTTTAAGAAATGATTGGACTGATCAAATTCAACATTACAGTCGTGAATATCATTTAAAAGCTTCGCGCGTTACATACGCTGGTCCTATTTCAATTAATGAACAAATATATACTAACTTAGGTGTCGAGATATTTAATCCTAATAGAAACGATATGTTGCAATGTTATCAATATATTCATGATTTCATTCAAAACGAACTTGAGCTTAATGTTGATTTTGCTGTTATCGGACATTATCAACTATTTGACCTTTTATTACCTAAAGAGGAACAAACAGAAGAATTGTTCCAAGCAATTAGTGAAAGAAACATTTCAAAAATTTCTAAATTGCTCACGCAAAACCATACTTTAGTTCAACTACTAAAAACACCTACACATCAACAATTGGATTTCTTAACAACAATTGCTGATACTGAACATCCGACATATAAATCATTACTATATTGGAAAGCTGCACTTGAAGAGTCCGGCATTGACCATATTCATTTAGATATTACAACAATGCCACCAAAATCATATTACGTTGGTAGTTTTATACAGCTTTATCAAAATAACAATCGTAACCCTATTGCTTCAGGTGGTCATTATAATGGCACTTTAGAAGGATTCGGATTCGGTATCCAATTAAATTAGGAGGTCATTATGTTAACAGTAGCGCTTAGTAAAGGTCGTCTATTAAAAGATTTTATTAAATTTATTGACTCAAATGGAAATTCAAAATGGGCAGAAGCTCTAAATAAAAGAGAACGCAAACTACAAATTCAAGTTGAAAATGTAAGATTCATTTTAGTTAAAGGTAATGATGTACCAACTTATGTTGAACAAGGCATTGCTGATATCGGTATAACAGGTAGTGATGTACTTGATGAAAAAGATAAACTCAACGTTAACAATTTAGTTGATTTACCTTTCGGATTTTGTCATTTTGCAGTTGCGAGCAAACCAGATGTTACTGAATACAACAAAATTGCTACAACTTATGTTAAAACAACTAAAGCTTATTTTAAAAATAAAGGACAAGATGTTTCAATTATCCCGCTATCAGGTTCTGTAGAATTAGCTGCTGTCGTTAACATGGTTGATGCGATAGTAGACATTGTCCAAACGGGTACAACATTGAAATCTAATGGACTTGTAGAGAAAGAATCTATCGGAGATATAAATGCAAAGTTAATTACAAACAAACATGCTTTCTTTAGTAAATCTAATGTTATTGAATCATTTATAGAAGAAATTGGGGTGTCTATTAATGCTATCTAAAACACAATTTATAGAGCAATTTGAACAAGACAGACAGACTGATGATCGTAATACAGAAAGTGTTAAAAATATTATTCAAGATGTAAAAGAAAATAAAGATCATGCAATTTTTAAATATAATCAAAAGTTCGACAATGTCGATTTAGATCAACTAGAAGTGCCACAACAAGAAATTAAAAATAGTATTAACCTTATTTCTGATGAACTAAAGTCTGCACTCGAAAAAAGTCACGAACAAATTAAAAATTTCCAACAAAAAATAAAACACGACAATGTAACAACTGGGCAAACTTATCAACTTTATCACCCTATTGAAAAAGTTGGTATTTATGTTCCTGGTGGTAAAGCCAGCTATCCTTCAACAGTTTTAATGACAGCTACACTTGCAAAAGTAGCCAATGTTAAAGAAATCATTGTCGTTACCCCACCACAAAAAGACGGTATTGATCCTGTAATATTAGCAGCTTGTCATATAACGGGGGTTAACCGTGTATTCCAAGTTGGCGGCGCGCAAAGTATTGCTGCACTTGCATACGGTACTGAATCTATACCTAAAGTTGATAAAATAGTTGGTCCTGGTAATCAGTTTGTCTCTCTTAGTAAGCAATTACTTTATGGTGTTGTGGGTATTGACCAAATTGCTGGTCCAAGCGAAATTGCATTAATTGCAGATGAACATTCAAATGTAGATTATATTATTCAAGATATTTTAGCTCAGGCAGAACATGATGAACAAGCCCGAACTTTCCTATTATCAACCGATCAATCATTCTTAACGAAAGTGAGTCAAAAGCTGCAACAAGCGATTGATCAAGCACCGAGAAAAAATATTATTGAAAAGAGTATTAAAAATTATCACTACTCTATTTTAACGGCTGATATTAATGAAACGATTGATGTCATAAATTATATTGCACCAGAACATTTATCAATTCAAACGGCTGAACCTAGTATATACGTTGGAAAGATTAAATATGTTGGCGCAATGTTTTTAGGACAATACTCACCTGAAGCAATTGGGGATTATGCTGCAGGTCCAAGCCACGTATTACCAACTGATCAAACAGCAAGATTTTCAAACGGCCTTACAGTTAATGATTTCTTAACAAGCCATTCTGTTATTCATCTTGACGAACACGCGTATCGAGAAATTGCTCCGAGCGCGATTGCATTGGCTGAAGAAGAAGGTTTATATCAACATAAACAATCATTAGAAGTAAGACTAACTAACAACAAGGAGTCGTAAACTATGATTAGAATTAATAAAAATGAAAGTCCAATACCTGCTATGGATACAACAATTTTGAAAGACATTATATCCAATTCAGATTTTAACTTTTATCCTGATGAAGAATATGACACATTTATAAATGCATATGCTCATTATTATCAGTTGTCACCTAATCAAGTTTCAGCAGCTAATGGTTCAGACGAATGGATTCAAAAATGTATGATTGCTTTACCTGAAGGACCTGTACTAACATTAAATCCCGATTTCTTCATGTATACAGCATATGCACAACAAATTAATCGCCCTATTCATTATGTAGATGCTGAATCAGATTACACATTTTCAATTGAAAAAATTAAACATGAAATACGACGTATCAAGCCAGCATTTTTTATAATGAGTGTGCCACATAATCCGTCAGGTATCCAATACCCTAAAGAATTTTTAGAAGAAATTTCTGAATTAATGAAAGAAATAGGTGGATACTTCGTTATCGACGAAGCATATTTAGATTTCGGCGATTCATATGAAATTGAAATGCAAGATCATATCATACAAATGAGAACTTTAAGTAAGGCATTTGCGCTTGCTGGATTACGCGTTGGTATTGTGATTTCCACTGCCAAAACAATCCAAACTTTAAATAGTATTGCACACCCTTATCCTTTAAATACGTTAACTTTAAAAATAGCAACAGCATTATTTAATGATAAAAGCTATGTAACATCGCTATTAGACCGACAAAGACATTTATGTGAAAACCTAAGAAACATATTCAAAAACAATGTGAGTGACATTATTCATGTCATCCCATCGAAAACTAATTTCGTTTTGACATACGGTGAATTAGCTCCAGATTTAGGTCGATTTATACATGACAATGGATTTTTACCTAGATTTTATGACGAACCGAACATGAATCAAACTGTACGTTATTCTATAGCAACTGAAACACAACTAGAAGAACTTGAGAAAATAGTGAAGGAATGGAGAGAAAAATATGACATATCAAAAAGTAAGATCGACTAAAGAAACAGATATTAACATTCAATTACAATTCAATGATGAAGCATCTCAAATCAATACGGGCGTAGGATTTTTAGATCATATGCTTACTTTATTTAGTTTCCATAGTGGCATCACTTTAAAAATAGATGTAGATGGAGATACTGATGTGGATGATCATCATACAGTTGAAGATATTGGCATAGTGATCGGTCAATTACTTTTAGAAGCCATTAAAGATAAAAAATCCTTTACTAGATATGGTTCTTTCTATATTCCAATGGATGAAACGTTAGCGCGTGTCGTAACAGACATAAGTGGTCGTCCATTCTTATCTTTTAATGCAACATTTTCTCGTGAAAAAGTAGGCTCATTTGATACTGAACTTGTAGAAGAATTTTTTAGAGCACTTGTCATTAATGCTAGATTAACAACGCATATAGATTTAATTAGAGGTGGAAACACACACCATGAAATCGAAGCAATCTTTAAAGCTTTCGCAAGAAGTTTGAAAATCGCTTTAAGCAAAGATGATTTCGATCGTATTCCATCATCTAAGGGTGTGATTGAATAATGATTGCAATTATTGATTACGGATTAGGCAATATTAAAAATATTGAACGTGCCCTATTACATTTAGGTTATGAAGCCAAATTAACATCCGACGAAACAACAATAAAAAACAGTACGCATGTCGTATTGCCTGGTGTCGGCCATTTCAAAGATGCAATGGAACAATTACAAAAAAGTGGTTTAGATAATGTTCTCTACGAAATAAAAGATACACATAGAATTATCGGAATATGTTTAGGGATGCAAGTTCTATTTGAATTTAGTGAGGAAGGTTCTGCTAAAGGTCTCTGTCTTCTTGAAGGTAATGTCGTACCTATAGAAAGCCCCTATCCTGTTCCACATTTAGGATGGAACACTTTGCAAAGCAAACATCCACTTTTAGATGGTGATGTTTACTTTATACATTCATATCATGTGACAACTGACTTACCTATAGTAGCAACTGCTGATTATGGTCAGCCGATAACAGCAATTGTTCAGCAAAAAAATATTATAGGTATTCAATTCCACCCTGAAAAAAGTGGTGACTACGGACTTAAAATACTAGATCAAGCATTGAAAGAGGGGTTTATAAATGATTGAAATATGGCCAGCGATTGATTTAATAGATTCAACAAGTGTGAGACTAACTGAAGGTAAATATGATTCAAAGGAATCTATGCCACGAACTGCTGAAGAAGCTATCGCTTTTTATTCAAAATATGAGCAAGTATCAAGAATTCATGTTATCGATTTAATAGGTGCGAAAAATCAACAACCAACAGAAGCGGACTACATTGAACAACTCGTTAATTTAACCCATCTACCAATTGAAGTTGGTGGCGGTATTAGAACGATTGAAACGATTCAATCCTATTTTGATAAAGGCGTTGAATATATCATTGTTGGAACAAAAGGCATACAAGATTTAGAATGGTTAAAACAAGTAACAAATCAATTTCCAAACAAAATCTATTTATCTGTAGATGCATATGTTGAAGAAATTAAACTAAACGGATGGATTGATGATGCTGGTATAAACCTTTTTGATTTCATTAAAAAAATTGATGATTTACCTATTGGAGGCATTATTTATACTGACATATCTAAAGATGGTAAGCTATCTGGACCGAACTTTGAATTAACTGGAAAATTAGTACAAGCAACTTCTATTCCAATAATTGCATCAGGTGGAATAAGAAACAAAGAGGATATCGACCAACTCAACGACTTAAATGTTCATGCTGCTATAGTAGGAAAAGCTGCAAATACCGACGCTTTTTGGGAGGGTATTTCATGATTAAAAAAAGAATAATCCCCTGTTTAGATGTTAAAGATGGACGTGTTGTTAAAGGTGTGAAATTTAAAGGTTTAAGAGATATCGGTCATCCAGTTGATATGGCTGAATATTATAATAAAGAAGCGGCTGATGAACTCGTGTTTTTAGATATTTCTAAAACAGAGAACGGACATCAAATGATGCTGGATATCATTACTGAAACAGCTTCTAAACTATTCATACCACTTACTATAGGTGGCGGTATTAGTACGCTTGATGATATATCTAGCCTTTTAAATCATGGTGCTGACAAAATCTCTTTAAATTCTAGCGCTTTACGTAACCCAGAGTTTATACGTGAAGCAAGTGACAAGTTTGGAAAACAATGTATTTGTATAGCTGTTGATGCAAAATGGGAAGATGAACACCAAGATTGGTATTGCTACACACACGGTGGTAAACAACGTACAAATAAACGCACGCTTGACTGGGTACAAGAAGTTGAAAATTTAGGTGCAGGTGAATTACTTGTAACGAGTATGGATTACGATGGTGTCAAACAAGGTTTTGATCATAAGCTATTAACCGAAATAACTAAACTCGTTAACATACCCGTTATCGCCTCAGGTGGTGGCGGTAACAGCCAACATTTTGTCGACTTATTTAAAGAAACTGATGTATCTGCTGGACTTGCCGCAAGTATTTTCCATGACAAAGAAACTACGATACAAGCTGTCAAAACACATTTATCTAATGAAGGAGTGAATGTACGATGAGTCAATTAACACCTGATTTTTCAAAAGGTTTAGTGCCTGCAATTTTGCAACATTACCAAACAGGACAAGTATTAATGCTTGGATATATGAATCAAGAAGCTTATAACTTAACTGTTCAGGAAAAAGTCTGCTGGTTCTATTCAAGAAGTAAAGATCGTCTATGGAAAAAAGGTGAATCATCAAACCATATTCAACATGTTACCGACATAAAATTAGATTGTGACCAAGACACGATTTTATTACAAGTCAATCCTGATGGTCCAACTTGTCATACAGGTTCAATAAGTTGTTTTAATACAGATGAACCATTTTCTCTAGAATCTTTAGAATCAACTATCCAAGAAAGTGTCGACTCAAAGAATCCAAATTCATATACTAACTATTTACTCACTGAAGGCATAGATAAAATCACTAAAAAGTATGGTGAAGAATCATTCGAAGTTGTTATAGCTGCTATGAAGCACGATAACTTAGAACTCACTAATGAAGTAGCAGATGTACTTTATCATTTATTCGTATTACTTCACGATCGTGGTGTGAAGTTTGAAGAAGTTGTAGAAGTGTTGAAAGACAGACATAAAAAATCTGGTAATTTTAAAGGTGAACGCAAAGATATCAATAATTGGTAATATTGTCATAAATTACATATTGTCAAACGACAACAGTCGCTTATACTAGTACATAGAGGTGTAAATATGTTACTAGATAAAGCGACTGCTTTTATTATATCTATGAATAAAGAGCTCAATATAGACAAAACTCAAACTCAAAAACGAATTCAACAAATACAAGATGAGATTAATCAAACAGGTACATATACACATACTACTGAAGAACTCGAGTACGGTGCTAAAGTAGCATGGAGAAATTCTAATAGATGCATAGGTCGTCTGTTTTGGGATAAATTAACTGTAAGAGATTTAAGACATATTGATAGTGAAGAACAGTTCGTCAACTCAATTGAAGATCATATAAATGATGCAACTAATAATGGTAAGATTAAACCAATGATAAGCATATATTCTAATCATATTGAAATTATGAATGAACAGCTTATTAGATATGCAGGTTACGAAGATAAAGGAGACCCTCAGTCTATAGATACGACTAACCTTGCACATCATTTAAATTGGCAAGGCGCGCATACTGATTTTGATATACTTCCACTCATTTATCGCATAAATCAACAATCAATGAAATATCATACCTATGCCAATGACTTAATTAAAGAAGTAACAATCAAACATGATCAATTTCCACATTTAGAAAAGTTACAATTAAAATGGTATGCAGTACCGATTATTTCTAATATGGATTTAGAAATTGGCGGATTATATTATCACACTGCGCCTTTTAACGGTTGGTATATGGAAACTGAAATTGGCGTTAGAAATTTTACAGACGAGTATCGATATAACAAGTTGAAAGAAATAGCTGAAGCATTCGACTTAAATACATCAACAACAGCTAGTTATTGGAGAGATCGCGCTTTAGTAGAATTTAACTATGCAGTTTATCATTCATTTAAACAATCTGGTGTCTCAATTGTGGATCATTACAATGCATCAAAACAATTTAAAAAATTCGAAGATAATGAAAAACGTTTTAATAGAAAAGTTACTGGTAAATGGAGCTGGTTAGCTCCCCCACTTTCACCATCACTTGTACATAATTATCATAAAGGCTATGATAATGAAATGCGGAGTCCTAACTTTTTATATAGGCAAGCACAACATGGTTGTCCATTCCATTAGAAAGGAAGTCATTTATGAAGTTATATTATTTAGGGCCATTAGGAACATTTTCACATATGGCTGCATTAAAATATAAACGAGAAGAAATAAAAGAATATATACCGAAATCAAACTTATATGAAGTTGTTAAAGCAATCGAATCCGATCCACAAAACATTGCAATCGCACCAATAGAAAACTCTATCGAAGGAACAATTAACATTATCGCAGACTCATTAACAGAACAAAAAATTCATGTTATTGACGAATTACATTTAAGCATATCGTTTTCGCTATATGTAAAAAAAGGAACAAAGTTAGAAGACATCAATGAAGTTGTTTCAATTGCACCAGCTATTAATCAAACTTCTAAATTCATTAAAAAGCATAACTTTACATACCGTTATTCAGATAGTACTGTACAAAGTTTAGATGAAATAGATGAACATACAGGCGCTATTGCACCGGTTGGTTTAGAAGCAACGCATGATCAAGTCATTGCATTACAGCAAAATATAGAAGATTATCCACATAACACAACGAGATTTTTAGTGTTATCTGCACAAGAAAAGCCTGTAGAAAAAGCGACAGATAGCATCTTACTCGTAACGCCTGACCAAGATAAACCAGGTTTACTAGCGAGTATTTTGAATACATTTGCATTATTTAATATTAACTTATCATGGATAGAGTCCCGTCCATTAAAGACGCAACTTGGGATGTATCATTTCTTCGTTCAAGCAGATTGTAGTGCAGATGACGTAGAAATGAAAAAAGTTATTACAATCTTAAAAACATTAGACTTTAACGTAAAAGTATTAGGTAACTTTGATAAGCATATATAAATAAAAAAAACAGTAGAAATTCATTTTTAAAATTGAATTTCTACTGTTTTCTTTTTTAAAGTCCTTTGTTCTTTTAAGTACAAGCTCTATGTTGCAAGACTTACCAAACAAGAAATATAGAAGCTCTGTATGTTGCAAGACTCATCAAACAAGCAACATAGATGACCTGTATGTTGCAAGACTTACCAAACAAGCAACATAGAAG
>CABFOD010000820.1_pt1 | contig 10695 bp, 7 predicted proteins | sample 3521941 | NCBI WGS metagenome assembly CABFOD01 (sample SAMEA5312449, study PRJEB27640) | indoor metagenome | biome: indoor environment; feature: uncontrolled; material: polymer tiles stone | place: Germany | collected 2014-07-07
TAACGTAAAACTAAACTATCCACGCCACCTTTTATCGTCTTATCTTTCGTACCGAATACCATTGGAGGTAATGTCGGTTTGTAAACAGGAAGCGATTCGCCAAATTGCTGGAACACTTCATGGTCAATATAGTAACTTTGACGTCCTGTTAATGTTCTGAACGGAACTAATCGTTCAATATTCGTTGTAAATGGAGAATAACGACGTCCTAATTTATTTGATCCAGGGAACACTGCAGTCGGTATCACTTCACGTGGCTGTGCTGTAATGTTCTGGAATGTAATTTTCTCAGCTGTACGTTCTGCTGAAATATCTTTTAATTCCATGCCTGTCTGATTTTCTAGATCGTCATATGATTTTTGAGATACGTGGCCATTTGTTGCCGATGAAACATTTAAGATTACATCTGCAACACGTTTTGCCGTATCAATTCTCGGCAAGCCATTTTTCACTGTATCATCTTCGTACGTACCCACCATTGAACGCAGTTCGTTGTACTCCTCTTTAACACTAAAGCTTACCCCGTGTGCACCAACTTTACCATTTTCAAGTAAAGGTCCTACTGATACGTATTTATCATATATGTCTGTATACGTACGATCGACAACAGCAAATCCTGGCATCGTCTTACCTGGTATTGGTTCTACTTCACCTTTTGTCCAGTCACGAACGATACCCATAGGTGTAGAGATTTCTTGCTGTGAATCATGCGCAAGTGGTGCTGTAACCACATCTTTATAAGTTCCTTTTAAGTGACGTTCTGACATTTCAGAGAATGTCTTCGCGATAGATTTATAAATATCCCAATCACTTCTTGATTCCCAAAGTGGATCTACGGCTGGATTAAACGGATGAACGAATGGATGCATATCTGTAGAAGATATATCATGTTTTTCATACCATGTCGCAGCTGGTAACACAACGTCTGCATATAGCGGTGTTGTCGTCATACGGAAATCAAGTGCTACTAGTAAATCTAATTTGCCTTCTGTATCCTCACGCCATACAATTTCTTCTGGTTTTTCTGTTTCATTCGGTTCAGCGAGTAATCCGTGTTTCGTACCTAATAAATGTTTCATAAAGTACTCTTGACCTTTAGCTGAAGAAGAAATTAAGTTCGAGCGCCATACGAATAATGTCTTCGGATGATTCTTCTTATTATCCGGATCTTCTACTGCAAATTTCGTTTCACGTGATTTCACGCTTTCAACTGCACGTTTTAATATTTCTTCATTCGTAAAGTTGCCGGCTTCACGCGCATCTTCTCCGAACAGTAAACTGTTCGTATCAAACTGCGGATATGACGGTAACCATCCCAGACGTGCAGCAAGCACGTTATAATCTGCTGGATGCTGATGTTTTACATTCTCTGCAAGTGGTGATGTTAATGCATCTACACCAGATTCTTCGTATTTCCATTGATCAGTAGCAAAGTAGAACCAGCTCGTTGCGTTTTGTAATCTTGGTGGTCCTTGCCAATCTTTTGCGAATGCAATTGTGGACCATCCTTCAATCGGACGACATTTCTCCTGACCGACATAATGTGCCCAGCCTCCGCCATTTACACCTTGTGTTGCACATAATGTAACTAAGTTTAATACTGAACGGTAAATTGTATCTGAGTTAAACCAGTGGTTTATACCCGCGCCCATAATAATCATTGAACGTCCACCAGTGTCGATTGCATTTTGTGCAAATTCACGTCCAACTTGAACAACGATTGATGGTTTTACACCTGTAATCTTCTCTTGCCAAGCTGGTGTATAGATAGAACTTTCATCATCATAATCTTTTGCTTCTAAATCGGTGTTAAAACGGTTTACACCATATTGAGACAACATTAAATCATAGATTGTAGCAACATATTGTTCTGTACCATCATCAAGTGTGACTTTCTTCGCTGCAATTGGACGTCTGAATGTTCCATTACCTGCATTATCAAAGAATGGGAATACAATCTCAACGACATCATGACCTTTATCTTTAATAGTCATTGCAGGATCAATTTTTGTGCCTTCTGCTGTTTCTAACTTAATGTTCCACTTCACATCTTTTTCCCAACGTTGTCCCATCGTACCGTTAGGCACAACAATTGAATTTGATAATTCATCAAATACAACTGGTTTCCATTCGCTATGCTCTGAAGTGTCCCCTAAATCACTCGAACGTAAGAAACGACCAGCCTTTAAAGTATCTTCGTGCTTATCTAACATAATTAAGAACGGCATGTCTGTATATTGTTTTGCGTAATCTATAAACATCGGTTCTTGACGTTTCTCATAAAACTCATCAAGTATTACATGTGTCATACCTTGTACCAGCGCCGCATCCGTACCCGGGTTCGGTGCTAACCAGTTATCTGCAAATTTAACATTTTCTGCGTAGTCCGGTGCTACAGATACGACTTTCGTACCTTTATAACGGACTTCAGTCATAAAGTGAGCATCTGGAGTACGTGTTAATGGTACGTTAGAACCCCACATAATAATATAACCGGCATTATACCAGTCACTTGACTCCGGAACGTCTGTCTGTTCACCCCAAATTTGCGGAGAAGCTGGTGGTAAATCTGCGTACCAGTCATAGAACGATAACATTTCTCCACCAAGCAATGAAATAAAACGTGCACCTGAAGCATATGAAATCATACTCATCGCTGGAATTGGAGTGAAACCTGCAATGCGGTCTGGTCCATATTTCTTAATTGTGTAAATGAGTTGTGCAGCAATAAGCTGTGTAACTTCACGCCAGTTCACACGAACATGACCACCCATACCACGCGCTTGTTTATATGCTTTTGCTTTAGTTTCGTCTTCAACAATCGATTGCCACGCACGAACTGGATCTCCAGTCGTTTCTAATGCTTCTTGCCACATGCGCCATAATACTCCACGCACATACGGGAATTTAATACGTAACGGACTATATTCATACCATGAGAATGACGCACCACGCGGACAACCACGAGGTTCGAATTCAGGCATGTCCGGACCACATGAAGGATAGTCAATTTGCTGATTTTCCCAAGTGATAATACCGTTTTTAACAAAGACTTTCCATGAACATGAACCTGTACAGTTTACGCCATGCGTCGTTCTTACAACTTTATCGTGACTCCAGCGTTGACGGTACATCTTTTCCCATTCGCGACTTTTCTCTTCTAAAACTGACCAATTTCCATTGAATTTTTCTGTTGGTTTAAAGAAACGTAATCCTGTTCCAATTGCCATTTATAACACTCCTTTTAGACATTCGCCCTCTTACTTTAGATTATGAAACTTTTCACAAGTTAGAGCCATTGGGGAATGTCCTAAAGTATATAGGGGAATCCCTATAGATACCCGTTCAATAATGTATTCAAAATTTTTATTTTGAAGCAATTGTCAAATACGTTATGCGCTTAATTTGATATGATATAACTAAAGGGGGAATCATAATGACGCATGAAGTTTATGTTACAAATAATATATTGAAGTATGATTGTGACGGATTACGTGAGGAGCATGATCAGATTGCGACTGAATTCCCATTAACGATTTATATCAATAACGAAGAATTCGCAACAATAGTGTGTACACCTGATTATATGAAAGAGCTTATCATAGGGTTTCTAGCATCTGAAGGCATTATAAGAAAGTTTAGCGATATCGAGAAATTCCATCTTGATGATTCAAAAGGACTGTGTCATATTACACTAACTCATGCGATACATTCGATTCATGCAAATCACTCAAAACGTATGATCAGCTCCTGCTGCGGAAAAAGCAGACAGTTTTATTTTGTTAATGATATGCAGACGTCTAAAGTATCTACAACTGAGAAGACGATTACGCCAAGTGAAGTCATTCGTATGATGCAGCATCTTCAAAGTGAAAGTAAAGCATTTCAAGTAACAGGTGGCCTGCATAACGCAGCAATCAGCGATGGCGACGCGTTCTATTTACACCGCACAGATATCGGTCGCCACAATGCAATGGACAAACTATATGGACACTGCATATTAAATCGTATACCGATTAAAGATAAAATATTAATATTCTCAGGTAGAATCTCTTCTGAGATACTCATAAAAGCCTCTAAAATTGGTGTCGGAATAATATTAAGTAAATCTGCTCCGACAGATCTTGCAATTAAGCTTGCCGATGATTTAAACATTACCGCAATTGGATTTATAAGAAATGATAGCTTTAATGTATACAGCCACCCCGAACGCTTAATAATATAAATTTCTTCATAATAAAAAAGCGCCTACCAAGCGCTTTTTTATTATATATTTAAACTCCTCTTTATTTGTGGGTTCTTTCTTAAAGATACAGCAAGTAGCGCTGCAAGAAATGCTTTAATAAAATCTCCTGGCAAGAAAACCAATACAGAAGTATAAGCTTTCATTAGATCTATTTTTAAGTTTTGCGCCATGAATGCCCCACCAATTAAATTACATAAAATTGCACCGATAAACGCATTAACAATAAATACTTTCCACACTGAAAAGTGTCTCATCTTATCTGTAGCTAAACCGATTAAATAGGCAACAATAATATATGATAATAAATAACCACCTGTCGGACCGAAAAATAATGCGAATCCTCCGCGGCCACCAGATAATACAGGTGCACCCACTGCTGCAAGCAACAAGAATAATAATACAGCAAACGTACCTTTCTTACGTCCTAACAAACAGCCTGCCAGCATTATGCTTAAATTTTGAAGAACAATCGGAACAGGCAAACCAGGCACAGGAATCGGAGGGATAATACCCATCGCAGAGATTAAAGCTGCAAACATTGCGATAATCACTAAATCTTTCAATTTCATTTCTTAAACCTCATTTCAACAGAATAAACTTATTCTACACTATTCGTTAACCTTTTAATACAAAAAGTTAACAATAGCTATAAAAAAATAGCTGGAATATCCAGCTATTCATCATTTCAAATTCATTAACTTGTCTTTCAGAACTTTTCTTTGATGTTCTAAAGAAATTGGATCATTAAACCAGAAATCTTCAGAATCATATTCAACGAGGCGGTTATTTTTAACTGCATCCATGTTCTTCCATAAATTAGATTCAGTTACAGTATTTGTAGCAGATCCTGCATCACTTGACACGAGTACAATATCTCCTGCATAACTACTCAAACTTTCAGAAGAAACTTTCTTCCATCCTGTCGGTTTAACATCTTTAACGATTTTATCTTGCATCTTCAAGTCAAATGCTTGATAAATAATTTCTGATCCACGTCCCCAGTTATCGCCATACACATAGATTTCTTTCTGGAAGAACTGGAATATAGAATAAGTTTTATCTTCACCAAGGTGTTTTTTAATTTCTTTACCATCTTTTTTCGTCTCTTTATTCCATTTATCCACAAATGCTTTTGCTTCTTTTTCTTTACCAACAATTTTTCCTAATAATTCATGTACTTCTAAATAACCATGCTTTGTATATGTAAAAGGAATTGTTGGTGCAATTTTTTCATACTTCTTATTATCTTTATCCGTATCAAATGAAATAATTAAATCTGGTTTTAGTTTAGCGACTTTCTCAACATCGCCTGGATTTAACTGTTCTACACCCTTAAGCTTCGGTTTTAATATATCAGATTGGAATGCATATTGATCTGCTCCAATCGGAGTGACACCTAAATCAATTAAATTCCCAACATAGCTTGCACCCATAACAACGATACGTTTTGGTTCTTTTGGAATTTTTATTGTTTTGCCGCTATCTGTTTTAAATTCTACTGTTGTTTCTTTTTGCTCTTTCTTGCTATCTTGATTCCCACATGCTGCGAGCGTAATAATACATGCGATGAATAATATTAATATTTTTTTCATTACTTTGCCTCCAATTGATATTGATTATCATTACCAATTAATTATATGAATAATTATTAATAAAAGCAATATTTTTTTATATCTTTTATTACATTGAATTTCACATATTCTATCTCTATAATCGAGGTAATATGAAATTTAAGGAGGGTTAGCATGAATAATACAATAAAAGGCATCATGCTTGTGACATTAGGTGCGATATTCTGGGGTGTAGGTGGAACAGTATCACAACAAATGTTCCAGACTTTTAAACTTCCTCTTGATTGGTTTATTACTGTAAGATTAATATTCAGTGGATTATTCTTATTGCTACTTGCTGTTATTAGAAAACAAAATATTTTCAACCTCTTTAAAGATCGCTATACTATGATACATCTCATTATATATTCAATATTCGGAATGCTTGCAGTACAGTATACTTTTCTTGCCTCAATAGAAGCCGGAAATGCTGCTGTCGCTACTTTACTACAGTATTTAGCACCTATCGTCATTTTAATTTATATGCTTAGCGCACGTAAAATTAATTTTAGGTTGATCGATTTTATCGTCATTGCTGTATCTACATTCGGGACTTTTTTACTTCTTACAAGTGGTAATATTAATAATGTTGTCGTCCCTCCCAAAGCCATCATCTGGGGATTGCTCAGCGCAGTGGCAGCTGCATTTTATACAATGTATGCTGGGCGACTATTTGTTCATAATAAACCTTTAGTAATTATAGGATGGGCAATGCTCTTTGCAGGAATATTTATTAGCCTTTTCAATAGGCATTGGTACATTAATCCTTTTGCGATGGGAAGTGTTGCCATCGGATATTTAATCTTTGTGATCATCGTCGGAACTGCACTTGCATTCTTCTTATATTTATTAAGCGTAAAGTATATCGATCCACAACTTACTGCATTACTTGGATGTATAGAGCCACTTACCGCTATTATTGTGAGTATCCTTTGGCTGAAACAGCCGTTTAATTTTATTCAGATCATTGGAATGGTTATCATATTAGGTGTCGTACTTTTTATATCCATCGTTAATTCTAAAGAAAAAAAAGTACAAAAAAACACATGAAATCAATGCGTTAATGCGCATTGATTTCATGTGTTTTTAATAATTGAGTCACAATATTGCGTTCAACAGCATCATCCATCGGTGGATTATGCAGGCCTGCTCTCATCGACCTTAATATTCTTTCTAATATTCTTGTACGTTCCAGGCTCTTTGCCCCTAATACGCGCATTGCTAAATCAATAATTTCAAGTCCATTATTGACAATGATATGTTTTGACAGCTGGAATGTAAGTCCGAGATGTTCTGTCTTACCTTCCAAGTGCATATCGCATGCATGATAAATGAAATGACGAGACTGCATCATCAGCATCTCCATTTTAGCGAGTTTATCCTGAATATGGGGAAGTTCACTGATAGTCATCTGCAAGGAGTTCGGCTGATACGTTTTACTGAACTTTACTGCCTCATCTAACGCGCGTTGCGCAAGACCGAGATAGACTGCCGGAATATGCATCAACCATGGATTCGCATGCTTTTCTTTATTAATTTCAACTCTGTTACGTTCATTGATTTTCACATCATTAAAAATGACATCATGGCTAGCCGTTGCACGCATACCTAACGTATCCCATGTGTCAACGATTTCAATACCTGCACTATCAGCTGGAACATAATAGAACCCCATTGCAGATGCTTCAGTATCGTAAGCCCCTACAAGCATATGTGTCAGACGATGACTCATAGATGCGAAGGTCTTAGTGCCATTAATTACATACTTATCTCCAGCACGTACTGCTTGAGTAGAAGGACGACCGCCTCGCGTCGGGCTTCCCATCTCGCTCTCAGATACGATACGATTCGTAATCGCACCATTTCTTATGTCATGTGCAAATTGCAGCATCATTTCTTCTGGCCAAAGCTTCAGCTCAAATACTTCTCCCACAACACCAAGATGCCAACCAATGGATAAGGCTGTCGATTCATCATAAAACGCAAGTAAAGACTGAATTATTATAAGTTCTTTAATATTACAGCCTGAACCACCATGTTCAACAGGCAAAGTCAGCATGTGATACTCATGTTTAATCAACCAATCGATAAGCTGATTGTTAAGCACTCCTTTTTTATCAGCTTCTGCCGCCGTTTTTTCAATCCACTCTTTGTTAGATATAAATCGTTCTTGCCACTTTAATTCAATACTGCTTTCAAGAAATAATTCATTTTCCATTGCTGTCATTCTCCTCTCATTGAAATTGTAACACTTTTATTTACAACTATCATTTCGATAAGCGTAGATTCATATAATCATATATAATAGATTTATACTCTAATAACTAGGACGAAAAATATGACTTTATCTAACTTGTTAAATGATGAAAATTTTTTATCACCTATAATCATCTCACTCAAAGTCGCAATGAGTGCAACAATATTAAGTTTCGTATTGGCACTTTTATTACATTATTTATTATCCAGGAAATATTTTAAAGGTAAGACGATTTTAGAAGCTATCATTATGATGCCAATGGTACTTCCTCCAACCGTTGTAGGATTTTTACTGCTCATCTTCTTTGGTAAGCAAGGCGTAATGGGAAGATTTATAGACCTCCTCTTTCACCAGCCAATCATCTTTACCATTTATGCCGCTATTACCGCATCTACTCTTGTCGCTTTACCTTTAATGTATCAATCGTTAAAAATAGGTATAGAGCAGATTCCGGATAGTCTATATCACGTTGCTCAGCTTGACGGCGCATCACGATTTCGTATGTTTACACGCATCACATTACCTTTATCGAAAGCAGCTATGCTTACAGGAATACTACTTTCATTTGCACGCGCAATCGGCGAATTTGGAGCAACCCTCATATTCGCCGGTAATATTCCTGGCGTTACAGAGACGATGCCGACAGCAATATATATAGCGATTGAAAACAATGATATGCATCTTGCTTATGCCTGGGTGTCAATAATGATTGTCATGTCATTTATTATGATGCTCGTTACTCAATTATTAAGAAAGCAGTAACTCCGTAGAAACGTACACTTTGTAATACCTTTGCTTGAAAGAGTGTGGTATTGTAAGATAGACTTAAGGTAATCAAATATATTTACACTAAAGGAGAGTATACAATGTCTAAATCAACACCACATATTAAACCAGAAAACAATCCAATCGCAGAAACAATTCTCTTACCTGGAGATCCACTTCGCGCTAAGTTTATTGCAGAAACTTACTTAGAAGATGTTGTTCAATTCAACGAAGTACGTAACATGTTCGGCTATACTGGTACTTATAAAGGTAAGCGTATTTCAGTTATGGGTACTGGAATGGGTATCCCATCAATCGGTATTTACTCATACGAACTAATTCATACATTCGGCGTGAAAAACTTAATTCGTGTTGGTTCTTGTGGCGCAATGCAAGAAGATATTAACGTATACGATATTATCATCGCTCAAGGTGCATCAACGGACTCTAACTATGTTGCACAATATGGTTTGCCTGGTCACTTCGCCCCTATCGCAAACTTCGATTTACTTGCACGTGCGAAACAATTAGCTGATGAAAAAGGTGCTGTCAGTCACGTGGGTAACGTATTATCATCAGATATCTTCTACAATGCAAATAAAGGTGCAACTGATAAATGGCGTTCAATGGGCATCTTAGCTGTTGAAATGGAATCTGCAGGATTATACATGAATGCTGCTTATGCTGGTGGGGATGTTCGTGCACTTGGAATCTTCACAGTAAGCGACCACTTACTAACACACGAAGAAACGACACCTGAAGAGCGTCAAACATCATTCACTAATATGATGGAAATCGCATTAGAAATCGTAGAGTAATATAATAGATTAATAAGCCGATACTTCTTAGAAGTATCGGCTTATTAATTAGAGTTTCTGTCTCAGTTCATATAATTTATAAAACGGGCTAAGTGGTAAAATAAAGTCTCCAATATATTCTTCAATATGTGCATTGAAGCCTTTCTTAAATTTAAGTACACCATAATCTTCAGCATCTTCAGTGAATACACCCGTTACACCATAAAAATTATAAGTTTTTAAATTCAGGCTCTTGGCATACTTAATCATTTCAAACATCATATTATAGGGCCCCATAAATTGATTGTACTTAGGATTAGAACCACTTGATAAATAATATAATTCATGTTCATTATGAATATACAATGCACTTGCTAAATGAAGAATTCTACCGTCTGTCTGCTTCAAAGCTTCAATTTCTGTAACTTTCTTCTTCTCTTTATCAACTGCTTTGGCAAGCTGTTCAACTTTATTACGTAATTTTCTGAAACCAGGATTTTCATCCAGCTTAAGTTTCTCTTTATTATATTCATCTTCTTTTTGTTTTAAATCTTTACGCAGAATATCAAGATGTTCATCTAAATCAATATAACTTAATACAAGTCTACATTGATCTTTGTATATCTTTTGCATCTTGACAAAGTAATCAAAGTCTCTGAACGAGAAACCATGCTTATCTTCAGCCATCTGGAATAATTCAAAGAATTTATCTGTTTCTTCAATCGATAAATCTCTTAAACGAACACCCATCTCATAGGTTTTCTTAATATTACGTCTCGTTTTATATTCCATCTCTTTTAATAATTCATCTTCAGATTTACCTTCAAGATTAAGTACTGATAAGAACCTAGCTTGTGAATCATCAGAATACCCGACTGGGAATCCACGGTGATGGTACCCTAAACCTTCCATCTGTTCAATAAAGCCTTCCACATCATTTGACTCCGTAATATTACCGTCGTGATCTCTATAGTTCATAATAATATGTGGATCTATCAATGCAAATAAACCATTATGTGA
>CABFOD010001161.1_pt1 | contig 10576 bp, 22 predicted proteins | sample 3521941 | NCBI WGS metagenome assembly CABFOD01 (sample SAMEA5312449, study PRJEB27640) | indoor metagenome | biome: indoor environment; feature: uncontrolled; material: polymer tiles stone | place: Germany | collected 2014-07-07
AAAATATTAAAATAACTTTGATTATCTCTGTAGTACACTCTATCAGCTGGTAAAACGTCATTAAGACTAACTTTAATAATTGCATATGTCTCTAATTCTTCAGGAGTAGTTGTAATCTCAGGTAAATTTTTTGTTTTTACTTCTTTCACTTCATTGTTTTCTACATCTTCAGTTATATTAATTTTAGGGCTAGCACCTGTATTATTTAATGCTGCATTAAGCTTGTCTATAACCTTATCTTTCATCATTAGATTGAATGTATGTTTTACTGTGGAATTAAAACGATCTATCACAGCTTTAGTTTTAACCCCATCATATACATGATTTAGTATATGTTTAACAAACTCATCATTTGGATTTTCTAATTGCTCGTTTAAATAATTTCTAATGAGATTCACATATTTTAATTCATAAGCAGAGCTTGATATATTTTCAATATCGAAATTTTCTTTAGTAAATTTAAAAAGTTCTTTAATGTGATTTTCTTTCAAGTTTAATATGTCAAAAATTAAAAATGGCTTTGCATCCATTTTGTTAGGTTCTTCTAAGTCGGTAAAAAATCTATATTCAATACCATTTGTAAGAATTCCAAACTTTGATGTACTTGTACCAAAATATCTAAAAAGTTGAGAATCGTGGTTGGTTAATTTTTCATTAACTGATTTACATTCGATTAATATAACGGGAAGTTCGCTGTCTATTATTGCGTAATCTACTTTCTCGCCTTTTTTTATACCGACATCGGCAATGAATTCAGGAGTGAATTCAAGTGGATTAAAAACATCATATCCTAACGCTTGAAAGAAAGGTAATACTAATGCAGTTTTTGTAGCTTCCTCGGTATTAACGCTATCTTTTAGTTTTTCTACTCGTGCCGATAAAACTTCTAAACTCGATGTAAATTTCTCCATAATAGTCTCCCTTGCTAATTTTATTTTTATTTGTTTTTCTTCGCTTTCGCGATTAAAAATTCAGCTTGTTCTTCTAACTGTTGAACTATTCTTTTTTGTTCCTCTTGACTTAAATCGCCAAAGCCATCTAAGTGATTAAACATTAGAGTTTCAGTTTCATCTTCTTGATAAGAAGAACGTCCATGTAGTTGATCGAGTGATACATCAAAAATATCTGCTAATTTGTTCTGTATTTCTATATCAGGCATTCTTCTTCCTTGCTCATAAGATGCAAGAGTAGTTTTTGCAACACCTAATTTTTCAGCAAGTTGTATTTGAGTAAGGTTTTTTGATTTTCTCAATCTTTTTAAATTGTTAGAGAACATTAATAACACCACCTATATAACAATTATATACGCAATATGCGTACCACTGTAGTATAAAAATAAAAGTATTACAAAATGAGTATTTATAGTTGACTTGGTACGCGATATGTAATAGTATATAAGTACGCAATACGTAATACATAGGAGGTGATGATATGAATCGACTTAAACAATTGCGTAAACAAAGAGGGTTAACACAATCAGACGTTGCTGAAGGTGTAGGACTCGCGACAACTACTATCGCCGGTTACGAACAGGGTAGACGAAATATTTCAGTACCAATAGCAATGCAATTAGCAAAGTTTTTTGGAGTAAAATGGACTATTTTTTTTGATGATAATGTACGCGATACGTACGATAAAAATGACCAGCCAGGTGACCAAACCCGACTGGCATAAACCATCAATTAAGCGACCAAACTTAATTGTACGGTGTGACTAACACCGTACCTAAAGTATAGACCATATCTACGTAAACAATAAAGACTAAAAAATATTCAAAGGAGAAACAATTATGTTCAAAAGTATACAAAGACACAGAGAACGTACTAATAGAACGCAGGAACAAGTAGCAGACATGTTACTGACTACTAAACCTAACATCTGCAATATCGAAAAAGGGCGTCGTAACATTTCATCTGAAATTTTGATGACGAGTTACGAAAGAAGCGATGATCCAATCCTAATTAAAGAAATGTCATACGAATTCTCAAATGGTTATACGACACCTGCACCGTCAGAAGTAGTATTTGATGATCATAGAGTTTGCATTAAAGAGAGAATGCTCAGTGAAATACGAGAAGTTGTTGATGTACTTAATCAATATCGTATTGATAAGCGTCCGGAATTTTGCAGTCAAGAAGACATTGAGAATGTAAGACGTATCGCTAGTGAAACGCAAGATGTGATTTTTGAAGCACAAGCACTAATCGACAAAATCATCATTGACTATCACTTAAATCCACAAGAATTATCTAAAACAAGAAATCAGCGTTACAAAATGGAGCGCAGAATTTAATAACGAATTCGGCATCTGCTTAGATGTTTAAAGAGCGAGAGTAGGCGATAATATGAGCCGCGTCATAATACATCTAAAGGTCATTGCGATGACTTAAGCATGTAAGCAGATGCCGAAAGAAAGAGTAGAGGTGATTAAATGTTTGCACCGGAGTTTACAGACAAAATTGCTGATCAAGTTATCGAAGTGGTCGAGAAGAAATTAGAACAAAAGCAATTACCACCTACATTAAATGGGACGGATGCCGCTAAATTTATCGGGGTATCATCATCAAAGTTTAATGAGATTAGTCACATGGATGACTTTCAATTCGTAAAAATCAAAGGCATCAGTAGTCGATATAGCACAGCTAACCTTATCAAATGGATTAACGGAGAAAGGAGAATATAAATGATTAAACTTAACATCGTTTCGTTATTGATAGCATTCATATCACTTTTACTTTGGCAGTTCGTAGCATTGTTCATACCTGGAGATAACATGTTGATTTTCGGGTTAACGTGGATTACATGGATGATTCTATTGTCATTTTACATGGTGAATGACGAAATTAGAAAGGAGGTGGGATAAAAAACTCTGAAATGCAAAAGCAATATCAGAGTTGTAGAATTATTCAAAACTTTCCAAACCAACTTTTGTAACTTGAAATTCCTGAGCGATTCCATCACCTGAATTAATATTCAATAAATTAAATCGATGTAGATTCTTTAAAGATTCTTCAACATTTTCATTATTCAAACCATCAAAAATGTTATTGAAATTATCTTCATCTTTATTGAAGTAAGGTAAGTCACCAGAATATTTAGTCGCATTCATTTTTGAATATTTTTTTATTCTATCAAATACTTCTAAATCGTATTTTGTTAATGACATATTTTCACCACCTTTCTTATTAGATTAAGAAAATTATACAACATAAAATTACACATTCAATCTAACATCCTCAAATAAATAAAAACTCTAGGTGTTAAATAGATAGGAGGAAACAAATGAAAACATTTAATAACAATACATTAGTCCCAGTTCAAGAAAATGAAAATGGTGAAGTCGTAGTAAGCGGAAGAATGCTACATCAAGCTTTAGAGATTAAAACAAGATATGATAACTGGTTTAAAAGAATGATTGAATACGGATTCGAAGAAAATATTGATTATATAGCTACTGTCCAAAAATGGACAACAGCTCAAGGAAACTTAACTCAACACATCGACCACATCATCAAATTAGACATGGCAAAAGAACTTTCAATGATCCAACGTTCTGAACCAGGCAAGAAAGCAAGACAATATTTTATTCAAGTAGAGAAAGCTTGGAATAGTCCGGAAATGATTATGAAACGAGCTTTACAGATTGCTGATAAGAAAATTATCGATTTAGAAAAGAAGATTGAACTTGATAAGCCAAAAACCATCTTTGCTGATGCACTTACTTCAAGTGATACATCTATTTTAGTAGGAGAGTTAGCGAAGTTATTAAAGCAGAATGGCATCAATATTGGTCAAAACAAACTGTTTGATTGGTTACGTGATAACGGATATCTAATCAAAAAACGTGGCGAACTATATAACTTGCCAACGCAATATTCTATGGATTTAGGACTTATGGATATCAAGAAAAGAATTATCAACAACGGTGATGGATCAAGCAGAACGACCAGAACTACTAAGATAACTGGTAAAGGTCAACAGTACTTTATCAACAAATTCTTAAATAGTGAATCGGAGACAAAAAGAAACGAGTTGGAATCAAGAATTCCTGAATACTATCAAGAATTGAGTGATGCACAATGACCCCAGCAACACGCTTGATTGCACTTGTAACACTCGGCACACCATTCTTTACGCAAACTGATTTAGACATCCTGGTAAATGAAAAAGGCGACCCTTTATATACCATCTATGAAGATGACAATACAAGCATCGCTTATTGCAACGAAGTTATTGGACTTTAAAGGAGGTGAGGCAATGATTCCAGACAATTTATCAGAATTACAACGTTTAGAGCAACTTTGGGAACAATGGGACGAAGAATCAGAACAAGAAAATGAAGAAAACTTTTTCAGAGATTATCTTGAAGAATAAAAAAATGCACTAATCAGGGATCAGCGCAAATTGGATTTTTGTATGTATCTCTATATTAACAGAGTGTGGAAAGGACTTCAATCATGAAAAAATCTCTTATTAACTTTATTGAGTTGCTAATGGACCTTAAAGAAACAGGAATTGAAGTTGAATTTACCGTTAAGAGTAACTATATCGAAGGTAAAGTATTCTTCTATGAAATATGGAGATTCGATTATTACTTAACTGAGGATGATTTTAAATGTTTTAAGCATGATTTATACATGTGACAACGTGATTACAAAGCAGTACTGGAAAATGAAATGCAATTAGCATTCTAAAAAATATAACTGGAGGAAATACACATGAATAACTTAATGAACGCTTATGAGAATCAAAACACACCACAAACTCAAGGAACAGGTAATACTTTGGCACAAGCATCAGCATCAAGAGAGATGGAAGAAGTAAAAGGTCAAATCTTTATGGCAAAGCAATTCCCACGTAATATTTTCCAATCTGAACAACGCATCTTAGATAACTGCAAACGTGCATCATTAGCGCAGGTTGCAGTATATAGCTATCCACGAGGTGGTACAAAAGTTGAAGGTCCATCTATCCGTTTGGCAGAAGTACTCGCTCAGAATTGGGGCAATCTTGCTTACGGTGTAAAAGAATTGGAACAAAAGAATGGTGAATCAGTTGCGATGGCTTACGCATGGGACCTAGAAACGAACGTAAGACAAGAAAAAGTATTTACAGTACCTCATACACGTCACACAAAAAATGGTGCAAAGAAACTAACTGATCCGCGTGACATTTATGAATTAGTAGCGAACAATGGAGCGCGTCGTTTACGTTCTTGCATCTTAGGAATCATTCCAGGAGATATCGTAGACAAAGCAGTTGAGGAGTGTAATAAAACGATGTCAGGTAACAATGAAAAACCATTAAGTGATCGTATTGCAGAAATGTTAAAAGCGTTCAAAGAACAATACGGTGTTACACAAACTCAAATTGAAGCTTACTGCGGTTACAATATTTCAGGTTTCACAGGCTATGACGTTGCAAAAATGATTAAAGTCTTTAACTCGCTGAAAAATGGCATGAGTAAAGTTGAAGACTGGTTTATCAAAGACGACAATAAGAAGCCTTCTAAACTCGAATTAGCGATGGATGATAAAAAGGTCGAAGAAAAGAAAGAAGTCGCTGAATCAAAGGCTGAGACACCGAAAACAGATACTAAAGAGAAAAAGAAACTGGAGGATGTAGTAGATGGAGTTGAACAAGCAGAATTATTACAGTGATGAAGCGAATAAAGAATTCATGTCAGTAAGTACTTTTAAGAAGTTTACTCAATGTGAGGCTGCCGCGATGGCATTCCTCGCAGGTGAGTATAAACAACCGTCAACGCCAGCAATGCTAGTTGGTAACTTTGTACATTCAGCGTTCGATTCAGATGAAGCGCATAAAGAATTTGTGAATGAACATTCAGATGTCATCTTTAATCGCAAAGGAGATTACTACAGAGATTATGCGATTGCAAAACAGATGATAGACACATTAAAAGATGATGAACTCGCTATGTTCGCACTTGATGGTGATAAAGAAGTAATCCTTACAGGTGAATTATTCGGTATCAAATGGAAATGTCGAATCGACTCAATCAATCATGATCGCAAAACATTCGCAGATATTAAGACGACACAAGACCTGCATAAGAGAATCTGGTCAGACAAGCACGGTGGATATGTAAGCTTTGTTGAAGCTTATGATTATGTATTTCAGATGTACATCTATCGAGAGTTGATTCATCAAAACTATGGTGAATATTATGAACCATACATTGTAGCAGTAACTAAAGAAACACCATCAAATAAAGCAGTAATCGAAATAGCACCTGAACGATATACATTTGAAAGTAGCTTTGCAGAAGTAACGATGAAAGATTTTATTTTGCCACTTTTGAACAATGAGCGCAAACCAGATCGTTGTGAAAAATGTGAGTATTGCAGACAAACAAAAAAACTTCGAGAACTTGGTGTCATCGAAGTTGGAGATTTATTAGCAGAATAGGAAGTGATTAAATGCCAAAAGCCAAACGATATTTTTGGTTGAAACTCAAAGAAGATTTTTTCAATCAGAAAGAAATTAAATTACTCAGAAAGATTGCTGGTGGAGATACTTACACAATTATCTACCTCAAACTTTTATTACTCAGCTTAAAAAATGACGGAAAAATTTATTTTGATGGCTTAACTGATGAATTTTCAGAGGAAATTGCACTTGAAATTGATGAATCTGTAGAGAATGTAACGGTTACACTTCAGTTCTTGCAGAAGAAAGGGTTAATCGCATTTGACAACGATCATCAAGATGAATTTGAACTTACTAATATCGCTTCAATGATTGGCAGCGAGACTGAAGATGCTAGAAGAAAACGAAAACAAAGGCAAAGAGAGAGTAACAAAGTAGGACATATTCCGGACATTGTCCCAAATGTGTCACGCATAGGTCACACAGAGATAGAGAAAGAGATAGAGAAAGAGATAGAGTTAGAGAAAGACAAAGAGAAGAGAAAAACAAATCGTCCATCGTCATTCGATACTTTCGAAAATGGAGGTTATGGTTACCTCGATCCAATAACTATGCAAAAACTCTTTGCCTGGATTGATGATTTTGGTAATGAAGGAGATTTAATTGTAAGTAAAGCGTTGGAAGTTGGAATTGAATCAGGTGTTAGAAATTATAAGTACATCAATGGCATCCTTAAAAATTGGTTCAATAAAGGCTTTAAAACAGTAAAAGAAATTGATGCAAATGAAATAGCAAGACATTCTGATGATATTAAACCTAAATCTACACCAGTCAAAACAACGAGACGTTCAGATGAAGAAATAGCTAGGCTTAAAGCGAGGAACGACAAACGTATTCAAGAAATGTTAGGTGGTAATGATAATGAAATCATTTCTTAGTAATGAAGTTGTAAAAGAAGTAACTAAAAGAGGTATACCTGAAATCGAAGAAGTTGAGTGTGATATCTGTAATAGAAAAAACACTTACAAAATTAATGATGACGGAACAAAAGAGTTAGTTCTCAAATGTGATTGTCATTTACGTGACCTAGTGAAGGCGAATAAAAAAAGGATGTTGCAAAGAAAGATTAATTATTATTTCAATCAATCTTTAATTAATCCAGAACTTAAAAACGCATCTTTTAACAATAGTGATGTAAATAGAAAAACAGCTGATAATTTTAACGAGTCCATAGTCGGTGCTTATAAAATTGGTTCAAATTACTGTCGAGAATTCAATTCTAAAAAGCCAAGTACATTAGTAATTCAAGGTGATACAGGTGTCGGAAAGTCATTTTTAGCCTATTCAATCGCTAGAAAAATCAAAGAAAACGGCAACACAGTACTTTTTATAGACAACGTTGAATTGTTATCAATAATCAAAGCATCCTTTAATAACAAAAACAACGATACAGAAGAAAAGATTATGCGATCAGTGAGTGAAGTTGATTTGTTAGTGCTGGATGATGTCGGTGCTAATAAACAAACGGATTGGGCATGCGAAAAGCTATATGAAATTACTAACAAACGTCAAGGGATGAATACAATCTACACAACTAACTTAGATATCATGAACGAAAATCCTGAAGATTTCATGTTAAAACGAGCATATTCAAGAATCTGCAACGGAGCCACATTTATAACAATGAATGGAGAAGATAGGAGGATGTTGTAATGCCTGAAGTAAAAGAACATCGCATCAAAAAAGGTAATCAGTATCTTTGTGGATTTGGTATGAATGATGAAGCACATCCATTGTGGTTTGCTGATAAAGAATTCGCAAAGTTATTTGATGAAGAAGAAGCGGTTAGAATCGCTAAAAAATTAGAGGGAGAAGTGGTTTAGATGAATATGGATCAAATCAATGAACTGAAAGATGCAATAAAGGAAGAAGGGAACTTTAAATCCCAAACCTATAAAGGTATTAAGTATGAAATTGTTAGGCATGAACATCTGGGTCATCTATGCGGCTATCTTCATTACATGCCTAAGAATGAGAAAGAAAGAGATATTATAGAAAACAATTTTCATGGTGGCATCACTTATGAGAATGATGGAGTTATCGGATTCGATTGTGCCCACGCATCAGATCTTTCGCTTTTAAAAATAGAATTAGATAAAAAATTCGGATTTAATATGCCTAAATTTTTAAATCCTGAATACAGAACGATGCAATATGTCGAAGATATCCTCAAGAAAACAATCGATAACATTGTCAGTGTTAGAAATGGAGAACCTGAAATGTCATATCAATGGGATTTCTCTAAGCTAGAAGAAATCAAGCGAGAACAGGAAAAAGAAGCAAAGATGAAAACAATCACGAAATACGCTGAAATGCTTTACAACGGTGGATTCACAGTGTTGTCAGATGAACGCGTTCGAGAATTAAGAACGAAAGAACAAGCGTTGCATAAGTTGTCAGCTGGCATGGTATCTCTTTGCGAAGATGTGTTGGATGTGATTGATCATGACTAAAGAACAAATCATGAGAAGACTCAACTGTAACGAGAGATACGCACAATGCATGATTGACTGGGCATCAAATGAATTAGAGTTGCGTGTGCTGGTAGCACAGAAAGACCATGAAAGAAAAACAAGAGAGGGGTTAGTTGAATATGAGCCAGACGTTAGAGCAGTCGCAAATTAATCAGGAATTAACAGAACTGAAAGGAATTATCGTCGTTGCACGACACAATGTTCGTAACGGTTGCGAAGATGTCGATAGAAAGCAGTTCTTATACTTTTCAGATGAACTGATCAAAAAGATAAATGAAATTATGGAGGATGCGGAATGAAACAAATCAGAGTGATATTAGAAAGTAAATGGATCGTAGATAGAGTGTTGCCAGATGAAGAAGTTGCTGAAGTGGTTGATACATTACGAGAAGGGATGATGAACCGTTATACATCAATGCAGTTTGATACAAATAAATATATCAATCCATCGAAAATAGTAGCAATTGAAGTAAATGAGGTGAAAGCATGATAAACCGTGTAGTACTTGTCGGACGTTTAACAAAGGATCCTGAATATCGTGTAACGCCATCTGGAACGTCAGTTGCTACATTCACACTTGCAATAAATCGTAACTTCACTAATGCAGATGGAGAAAGACAAGCAGACTTTATTAATTGCGTTGTATTTAAGAAACAAGCTGAAAACGTAAATAATTATCTGAAAAAAGCATCTTTAGCAGGAATAGAAGGTCGTCTCCAGTCACGAAGTTATGACAACCAGGAAGGACGCAAAGTATTCGTTACTGAAGTGATTTGTGATAGCGTGCAATTCCTTGAACCAAAGAATAGTCAAAATAACGCAAATTCTAACGCACAACAAACGAATTACAATCAAACGACAAATACATCATCTAATCATAACAACGTCGCACAAGAGCAAAATAACGCAAATAATGGATATACCCAATCACCACAAACTAACCCGTTTGCTAATGCTGAATCATCTATTGAAAGTATGGATATCAATACGGATGATTTGCCATTCTGATATATACCAGTTAAAGGAGTGACCAAATGTCAAAATCAGAAACATATCACTTAAATTCAGATGTCGCAAAAGCCTTTGAGAAGATGTACCAGCAAGACAATTATTATTCAGAAGAATATGCATTACAGGAATTTTTAAACAGTAAAGGTGTGCAAGGATACATCACTCTTATGACCAAAGAGAAAGATGGTATCAAAGTTAAAATGTGCATCGATAAAGACCACAAGACCAGTAATAAATTCAACGTTAACCAGTTGAATCACACAATAAACCATGAATTATTCGACCAAGAGGTGAACCAATGAGTTTACTAAAAAGATTTCACTTATTTAATCAAGATAAAGAGAAGGTGGCAGTAGTTGTACCTTATGGAACGAAAGGAACATTTTTCGTACAGGGATATAACACTCACATTCTTAGACATATCAGCAAGGAAATGACTAACGAAGAATTACAGACATTTAAAGAACAAAATAACTTGTTGCATGAAGAAGAACTCGGTCAACTGAGTTTAGATATGTTCTTATGACAATCAGAAGTATTAAAAGTGAGTTAGCTGAATACGAGGTGGGCGTTGATAACGTCACTCGTATCACACTCACTGATCATGGCTCAGATAAGACAATCATTTACAAAATTGAATA
>CABFOD010001517.1_pt1 | contig 10476 bp, 20 predicted proteins | sample 3521941 | NCBI WGS metagenome assembly CABFOD01 (sample SAMEA5312449, study PRJEB27640) | indoor metagenome | biome: indoor environment; feature: uncontrolled; material: polymer tiles stone | place: Germany | collected 2014-07-07
AACGCTTGTGTTATCATCCGTGATGACAAAGGACCTCGTGGAACACGTATCTTTGGACCTGTTGCACGTGAATTACGTGAAGGTAACTTCATGAAAATCGTTTCATTAGCACCTGAAGTATTATAATAAACACTAATAAAGAGGAGGTGTCTACGACATGCATATTAAAAAAGGCGACAAAGTTATCGTTATCACAGGTAAAGATAAAGGTAAAACAGGAACAGTAATCGAAGCTCTTCCTAAAAAAGATCGCGTAGTTGTTGAAGGTGTAAACATTGTGAAAAAACACCAAAAACCTACTCAAATGAATCCTGAAGGCGGCATCGTTGAATTTGAAGCTGCAATTCACGTTTCAAATGTTATGTTAATTGACCCAAAAACAAACAAACCAACTCGTGTTGGTACGAAAATAGAAGATGGTAAGAAAGTACGTGTAGCTAAGAAATCTGGAGAAATCATTAAATAATTATCTGGAAGGAGGTTCTCACATTGACACAAACACGTTTAAAAGAAAAATTCATTAAAGAAATCTCACCTGAAATGATGAAGAAATTTAATTACGCATCAGTGATGGAAGTACCAAAAATCGAAAAAATCGTAGTAAACATGGGTATCGGTGACGCAGTTCAAAACTCTAAAGTCTTAGACTCAGCTGTTGAAGAATTACAAGCAATCACTGGTCAAAAACCAATGGTTACACGTGCTAAAAAATCAATCGCGACATTCCGTTTACGTGAAGGTATGCCTATCGGAGCTAAAGTTACTTTACGTGGCGAAAGAATGTACGAATTCTTTGATAAATTAGTAAACGTTTCATTACCTCGTGTACGTGACTTCCGTGGTATCTCAAACAAAGCGTTTGACGGTCGCGGTAACTACACATTAGGTGTAAAAGAACAATTAATTTTCCCTGAAATCGATTATGATAAAGTAAGTAAAACACGCGGAATGGATATCGTTATCGTAACTACTGCTAACACTGACGAGGAAGCTCGTGAATTGTTAACACAATTCGGTATGCCATTTCAAAAGTAATCTCTAATATAAAAGGAGGCTAAATTTAGTGGCTAAAAAATCAATGATCGCTAAACAACAGCGTAAACAAAAATTTAAAGTACAAGAATACACTCGTTGTGAACGTTGCGGACGTCCACATTCAGTATTACGCAAATTCAAACTTTGCCGTATTTGTTTCCGTGAATTAGCTTATAAAGGTCAGATTCCTGGCGTTAAAAAAGCAAGCTGGTAAAATTCAAACCTGAAAGGAGGATATTTTAAATGACTATGTCAGATCCAATCGCAGATATGCTAACTCGCGTACGTAACGCAAACATGGTACGTCACGAGAAATTAGAATTACCTGCATCAAACATTAAAAAAGAAATCGCTGAAATCCTTAAACGTGAAGGATTCGTTAAAAGTGTTGAATATATTGAAGATGATAAACAAGGTGTTATCCGTATGTTCTTAAAATACGGTTCTAACAACGAACGTGTTATCACTGGTTTAAAACGTATCTCTAAACCTGGTTTACGTGTATACGCAAAAGCTGATGAATTACCAAAAGTATTAAATGGTTTAGGTATTGCATTAGTTTCAACTTCTGAAGGTGTATTAACTGATAAAGAAGCGCGTCAACGTAACATCGGTGGAGAAGTATTAGCTTACATCTGGTAAGAATTATTAAAGAAGGAGGTGCCGACTAATGAGTCGTGTTGGTAAGAAGATTATTGAAATCCCAGCTGGGGTTGACATTAAAATCGACGGTAATACTGTAACGGTTAAAGGACCTAAAGGTGAATTAACTAATACATTTAATGAAGAAATGACATATAAATTAGAAGACAATACTTTAGAAGTAGTTCGTCCATCTGATTCTAAAGCTCATAAAACAATCCACGGAACTACACGTGCTTTAATCGCTAACATGGTTGAAGGTGTATCTAAAGGATTCGAAAAGAACCTAGAATTAATCGGGGTTGGTTACCGTGCTCAAATGCAAGGTAAAAACTTAATCCTTAATGTTGGATACTCTCACCCAATTGAAATCGTAGCTGAAGATGGTATTACATTATCAGTAGATAAAAATACGAAAGTAAAAGTTGAAGGTATTTCTAAAGAACGTGTTGGAGCAATCGCTTCAAATATCCGTGCTACTCGTCCTCCAGAGCCTTATAAAGGTAAAGGTGTACGTTACGAAGGCGAATATGTTCGTCGTAAAGAAGGTAAAACTGGTAAGTAATCTCTAAAATAGGAAAGGAGAATATTCATGATCACTAAAATCGATAAGAACAAAGTGCGTATGAAAAGACATGCTCGTGTACGTAGCAGATTAGCTGGTACTACTGAGCGTCCTCGTTTAAACGTATATCGTTCAAACAAACATATTTACGCACAAGTGATTGATGACGTTAAAGGTGTAACTTTAGCTCAAGCATCAACACAAGATAAAGGTTTAGGCTTAGAAGCGACTTCAAATGTTGAAGCAGCAGCTAAAGTCGGTGAAGCAGTTGCTAAATTAGCAGTAGAAAAAGGCGTTAAAGCAGTTGTATTCGACCGCGGAGGATATTTATTCCACGGACGTGTAAAAGCATTAGCTGATGCAGCACGCGAAAACGGTTTAGAATTTTAATAAAAGGAGGAACTCTTAATGCGTCGTGAAAAAGAAGTTAAAGAATTTGAAGAACGCGTAGTTACCATCAACCGTGTATCTAAAGTTGTTAAGGGTGGACGTCGTATGCGTTTCACTGCTTTAGTAGTTGTTGGAGATAAAAATGGTCGCGTTGGTTTCGGTACTGGTAAAGCACAAGAAGTACCAGAAGCGATTAAAAAAGCAATCGAAGATGCTAAGAAAAACTTAATCACTGTTCCTCGTGTTAAAGGTACAACACCTCACGAAGTTACAGGTAGATTTGGAGCAGGAAGCGTACTAATCAAACCTGCAGCACCTGGTACAGGAGTTATCGCTGGTGGTCCAGTCCGTGCCGTGTTAGAATTAGCTGGTATTACTGATATCTTAAGTAAATCATTAGGTTCAAATACACCGATCAACATGGTTCGTGCTACTGTTGAAGGTTTAAAAGAACTTAAAGTTGCAGAAGATGTTGCTAAATTACGTGGTAAATCAGTCGAAGAATTATACAATTAAGGAGGGCATAAACAATGGCTAAAATTAAAATTACCCTCACTCGTAGTATTATCGGTCGTCCTGAAACACAACGTAAAACTGTTAAAGCTTTAGGGCTTAACAAAATGCATCAAACAGTTGAAGTTGATGACAACCCTGCGATTCGTGGGCAAATTAACAAAGTAAGTCACTTAGTGACAATAACAGAAGCATAATATATTTTTAAGAATAAGGAGGTGCCGAAATGAAATTACATGAAATGAAACCAGTTGAAGGCGCTCGTAAAGAACGTAACCGTGTTGGTCGCGGTATGGCTTCAGGTAATGGTAAAACAAGTGGACGTGGTCACAAAGGTCAAAAAGCACGTTCAGGTGGTGGAGTACGTTTAGGCTTTGAAGGTGGACAATTACCTTTATTCCGTCGTTTACCAAAACGTGGATTTACAAACATTAACCGTAAAGACTACGCGATTGTTAACTTAGATCAATTAAACCGTTTTGAAGAAGGTACAGAAGTAACACCAGCTTTACTTATTGAATCAGGTGTAGTATCTAATGAAAAATCAGGTATTAAAATTCTTGGTAATGGTGAATTAACAGCAAAGTTAACAGTAAAAGCTCATAAATTTTCAGCTTCAGCGAAAGAAGCAATTGAAGGTAAGGGCGGAACAACTGAGGTGATCTAATGTTTGATACGCTTATTAGTTTCTTTAAAGTAAAAGAAATACGTAGCAAAATCATCTTTACACTCGCAATGTTAATTATCTTTAAAATTGGAACATATATTCCAGTTCCAGGTGTCAACCCAGCAGCGTTTGAGAGTCAGGCCAATAAAGGTATTACTGATTTGATGAATACCTTTGGTGGGGGAGCACTACAGAATTTCTCTATTCTTGCAATGGGGATCATGCCATACATTACAGCATCAATCGTAGTTCAGTTACTACAGATGGATGTTGTACCCAAGTTTACAGAATGGTCTAAACAAGGTGAAGTTGGACGTAAAAAGCTTACGCAATTTACGCGTTACTTCACAATTGTTCTAGCATTCATTCAAGGTTTTGGTATGAGTTATAGTTTCAATAACATGTTAGGTGGTCAATTGATCACGAATACAAGTATATGGAACTTCATTCTTATCGCTATCGTGTTAACAGCAGGTACTGCATTTTTGATGTGGTTAGGTGAACAAATTACACAACACGGTGTTGGTAATGGTATTTCTATTATCATCTTCGGTGGTATTTTATCTTCTATTCCACCAGCGTTAATTCAGTACTATCAACAATCATTTGTTGGTGCGAACGATACAACAATGGCAGTTTTAGAAGCGATTGGTATTTTTATTGGTATGATACTTCTTACAGCTTTTGCAGTATTCGTACTTCAAGCAGTTCGTAAAATACCTATTCAATACGCGAAACGTACAACAGGTAACAGATTAGCACCACAAGCAACATTTTTACCTTTAAAGGTTAATGCTGCCGGGGTTATTCCAGTTATCTTTGCAATGGCGTTTTTCATGCTTCCGAAGACGTTACAATTACTCTTCCCGAAAGCGGATTGGGCAAAAACTTTGGCAGCACATTCTGATCCGGCACAGCCGATTGGTATGATTGTATATGTAATATTAATTATTGCATTTGCTTACTTTTATGCATTTGTTCAGGTTAATCCAGAACAAATGGCTGACAATTTAAGAAAACAGGGTAGTTACGTACCGGGAATTCGTCCTGGTAAAAATACTCAAAACTATATTACAAAAGTTCTTTATCGTTTAACTTTTGTTGGAGCGCTTTTCTTAGCAGGAATCGCCGTGTTACCATTAATCGTTTCTGATTTCTTAAACTTACCTCAATCATTACGTATTGGTGGAACGAGTTTATTAATCGTAATCGGGGTAGCATTAGAGACAATTGCTCAGTTAAAGGCTCAACTTGGTCAACGTGAATATAAAGGTTTTAAAAGACGTTAATGTCTGGAGGGCATTTTATGAATATCATTTTAATGGGCTTACCTGGCGCAGGTAAGGGTACTCAAGCGAGTGAAATTATTAAGAAATACCCAATTCCTCATATTTCTACTGGAGACATGTTCCGTGCAGCTATCAAAAATAATACTGAGCTTGGTCAAAAAGCAAAGTCATTTATGGATAACGGCGAACTTGTTCCGGATGAAGTTACGATTGGTATCGTTCGTGAAAGATTGTTAGAAGAAGATGCTAAACGCGGTTTCCTACTTGATGGTTTCCCAAGAACAGTTGAGCAGGCTGAAGCGCTGAATGAAATGTTAGCTGCTGTTGATCGTAAGATTGAAGGTGTGATTAACATTGATGTTCAGGAAGAAGAATTGATGAACCGTTTAACGGGACGTCGTATTTGCGAAACTTGTGGGACAACTTATCATTTAGTGTTCAATCCACCTAAAGTAGAAGGTATTTGTGATATTGATGGTGGAAAGTTATATCAACGTGCAGATGATAATCCTGAAACAGTTCGTACACGTTTAGACGTAAACATTAAACAAACGAAACCATTACTTGATTTCTATACAAATCAAGGTGTGCTTTTCAATGTTGATGGTTCGAAAGATATTAAGGATGTTACTACTGAAGTTGAGAAGGTATTAAATCAGCTTTAATCGTTTACCGAGATTCACCTCCTGGTGAGTTGCTTAAGTGGATGTGATCAGTTGAATCAAGTAAGTATTGGTCAAATTGTCACGAGTGGTCGTGGCAAAGATAAAGGGTTACCTGGAGTCATTATTGCTATTATCGATCATCGATTTGTACTTGTTGCAGACGGAGATAAACGGACTTATGAATATCCAAAGAAAAAGAACCTGTCGCATTTAATACTAAGTGATGAGCACTCACCTGAAATTAAATCGAGTATTTCTGAAGCAGGTTTTGTAACAGACGCTAAATTACGTTACGTTTTGCAAAAATATACCGCTCGAATTTCGGAATCTTGATAAAAAGGGGGAATTTGAAAATGGCTAAACAAGATGTAATTGAATTAGAAGGTACTGTATTAGATACTTTACCAAATGCAATGTTTAAAGTAGAATTAGAAAATGGTCATGAGATCTTAGCGCATGTTAGCGGTAAAATTCGTATGAACTACATCCGTATTCTACCTGGCGACAAAGTAACTGTTGAAATGAGTCCTTACGATTTAACTCGTGGACGCATTACGTATCGTTATAAATAATAAGAACTCCAATATTAAATTAGGAGGTAAGAAACATGAAAGTTAGACCATCAGTAAAACCCATTTGTGAAAAATGTAAAGTTATTCGCAGAAAAGGTAAAGTAATGGTAATTTGTGAAAATCCAAAACACAAACAAAAACAAGGATAAGAAAACAGGAGGTGCAATATAAATGGCACGTATCGCAGGTGTAGACGTACCACGTGAGAAACGCGTAGTTATCGCATTAACTTACGTTTATGGTATTGGAAAAACAACAGCTCAAAAAATCTTAGCAGCTGCTAATGTTAACGAGAGTACTCGTGTGCGCGACTTAACAGAAGATGAATTAAACAGAATCCGTGAACAAGTAGATGGATACAAAGTTGAAGGTGACTTACGTCGTGAAATCAACTTAAACATCAAACGTTTAATGGAAATTGCTTCATACAGAGGTATTCGTCACCGTCGTGGATTACCAACACGTGGACAAAATACTAAAAACAATGCACGTACTCGTAAAGGTCCAGTTAAGACCGTTGCTAACAAGAAGAAATAAAAAGTAAAGGAGTGAGCTAAATGGCACGTAAACAAGTATCACGTAAGCGTAGAGTTAAAAAGAATATTGAGTCTGGTGTTGCACACATCCGTTCAACATTCAACAATACAATCGTAACAATTACTGATGAATTCGGTAATGCTTTATCATGGTCATCTGCTGGTGCGTTAGGTTTCAGAGGTTCTCGTAAATCTACACCATTCGCAGCTCAAATGGCATCAGAAACTGCATCTAAAGCAGCTATGGAACATGGTTTAAAAACTGTAGAAGTTACTGTTAAAGGACCTGGTCAAGGTCGTGAAGCAGCAATTCGTGCGTTACAATCAGCTGGTTTAGAAATTACAGCGATTAAAGACGTTACACCAGTACCACATAACGGTTGTCGTCCACCGAAACGTCGTCGCGTATAATTTTCAATTAGTATCAAAGACACTTATAATAGTATATAGAACTAAAATAAAATTATTCGACGTTGTTGAAGGAGGATTATTACATGATTGAAATCGAAAAGCCTAGAATTGAGACAGTTGAAATTAGTGAAGATTCTAAATTCGGTAAATTCGTAGTTGAACCGTTAGAACGTGGTTATGGTACAACATTAGGAAACTCCTTACGTCGTATCCTATTATCTTCATTACCAGGTGCGGCTGTTAAGAATATTGAAATCGAAGGTGTCTTACATGAATTCTCAGCTGTTGAGAATGTAGTGGAAGATGTTACAACAATGATCATGAACATCAAAAAGCTTGCGCTTAAAATCTACTCTGATGAAGATAAAATGCTTGAAATTGATGTGAAAGATGAAGGCGTTGTTACTGCGAAAGATATTATGCATGACAGTGATGTTGAAATTTTAAATCCTGATTTAAAAATTGCAACAGTATCTAAAGGTGGACACTTAAAAATGCGTTTGGTTGCAAATGCAGGACGTGGTTACACTTTAGCTGAAGATAATAACACAAGTGATTTACCAATTGGAGTAATTCCAGTTGATTCAATCTACACACCAGTTGAGCGTGTAAACTACACAGTAGAAAATACACGTGTTGGACAAAGTACTAACTTTGACAAATTAACTTTAGATGTATGGACTGACGGATCATTAACACCACAAGAAGCAATTTCTTTAGGTGCTAAGATTATGACAGAACATTTAAACATCTTCGTTGACTTAACTGATGAAGCACAAAATGCTGAAATCATGATTGAAAAAGAAGAAGATCACAAAGAAAAAGTACTTGAAATGTCGATTGAAGAACTTGATTTATCAGTTCGTTCTTATAACTGTCTGAAACGTGCAGGTATTAATTCTGTTCAGGAATTAGCCGACAAATCAGAAGCTGATATGATGAAAGTTCGTAACTTAGGACGCAAGTCTTTAGAAGAAGTTAAATTTAAATTAGAAGACTTAGGTCTCGGATTAAGAAAAGAAGACTAGTTAAAGGAGGTTACGATTCATGGGTTACAGAAAATTAGGTCGTACATCAGATCAACGTAAAGCTATGTTACGCGATTTAGCAACTTCTTTAATCGTTAACGAGCGAATCGAAACGACTGAAGCACGCGCGAAAGAATTACGTAAAATCGTAGAAAAATTAATTACTTTAGGTAAACGTGGAGACTTACATGCTCGCCGTCAAGCAGCTGAAGTTTTACGTCGTGTTGAAATTTTAAACGAAGATGAAACTACACAATTCGCAATTCAAAAATTATTCTCTGACATTGCTCCTCGTTACACAGAGCGTCAAGGTGGATATACTAGAATTATGAAAGTTGGACCACGTCGTGGAGACGGTTCAGAAATGGTTATCATCGAATTAGTATAATAATAATCATCATGGATTTAGGGATCACTTATCTTACACATACACACATAAGCAAATGAGTGCAACGATAATGTTTGCCACACACAGATATTGTCTAGCTCAGAGTACTTCGCCATAATAGAATAACGTTTTGCGTGACCTCTAGGCGGAGTGCGCGCTTTTTTCATTATTAAATCCGGAATTCCGGGTTTTTTATTTATATACAGACATTTTGTTTTGTGTTAATGATTTATGGTATAAATAATTAACAGAACATGAAATATAATTTGTATACTATTTACCAGAAGAAAGTAAACTACATATTCCTAATATTCAATAATCCAAATGAGAAAGCGAAAGGTGATTGTATGGAACCGATCATTACAATAAATAATTTATCATATACTTATGATGGTCAGAGTATTCCCGCAATTGACGATCTTTCTTTAACGATTAATAAAGGCGAATGGATTTGCATCGTCGGTCATAACGGTTCAGGTAAGTCGACTTTACTTAAACTGATTGGTGGTATTGAACCTATCCAAAAAGGTGACATTACAATTAATAAAATCAAACTCAGAGAAGATACAATCCAATCTGTACATGAACAGTTAGGCATAGTATTTCAAAATCCAGATAACCAATTTGTTGGTGCAACAGTTGAAGATGACATTGCCTTCGGATTAGAAAATTATGGTGTCCCTCATGATGAAATGCATGTACGTGTAAATCAGGCATTAGAGGCCGTTGAAATGTCACATATGAGAAGACATGAACCGCACCATTTATCTGGTGGTCAGAAGCAGCGTGTAGCGATAGCAAGCGTATTGGCGCTGCAACCTGAAGTCATCATTTTAGACGAAGCGACGTCAATGCTGGACCCTGAAGGACGTGCTGAAATATTAAGAATAATAAAGCGTGTACAACAAACACATCGGCTTACAATTATACATATTACGCATCATCTGGAAGAAACGCTGGACAGTGATCGCATCTTTGTAATGAACAAAGGCAGTGTTGTGATGTCCGGCACACCGGAAACGATATATAAAAATGCAGATGAATTAATCTCTATAGGACTTGATTTGCCATTTGAAATGAAAGTAAATCGACTATTATTTAATCAGGATGAATTTATAACAACAGAGGAGTTGCTTAAGAAACTATGAAGATACAATTAAACGACGTTGGTTTTCATTATTCTAAAGACACTCCTTTTGAAGTTCGTGCTTTAACAGACATTAATATGACCTTTATTGAGAATAAATTTTATGCGATTATCGGACATACTGGATCAGGTAAATCTACTGTGATTCAGCATTTAAATGCACTGATTAAACCGACAGAAGGTAACATCGATATTGATGGACAAGTTATTAGTCATAAAACGAAGAATAAACATCTTAAACCTATCCGTAAAAAAGTCGGGATGGTCTTTCAGTTTGCAGAGCAGCAATTATTTGAAGAAACTGTGCTAAAAGATATAATGTTTGGTCCTATGAACTATGGCATAGCTGAAAAAGATGCTGAGGCACGCGCACGTGAACTATTTAATTTATTTGGTATGGATGAATCTATACTTCATAAAAGCCCGTTTGAGCTCTCTGGAGGGCAAATGCGACGTGTTGCAATAATGGGTGTACTTGCGATGAAACCTGATGTACTAATCGTTGATGAACCAACAGCAGGGCTTGATCCGAGAGGACAACAAGAAATTATGTCTTTGTTTCATCAGCTGCAGCAAGAATTAGGGATCACTGTTATATTAGTTACACATCAAATGGACCAGGCAGCCC
>CABFOD010000678.1_pt1 | contig 10456 bp, 10 predicted proteins | sample 3521941 | NCBI WGS metagenome assembly CABFOD01 (sample SAMEA5312449, study PRJEB27640) | indoor metagenome | biome: indoor environment; feature: uncontrolled; material: polymer tiles stone | place: Germany | collected 2014-07-07
TATCGACGTTCTAAAGCTTCTTCTTTCGTTTTACCGATTGAGAACATAAATCCAGCAAACATTTTAATGTCATCTGGGTTACGTCCATGTGCTTCTGCACTTTTACGTAACATCATACGATGTAACTTCGCATCTTCTTTCGTAAATGGATTCGCATATACACCTGAAGCAAATCGACCCGCTAATTCTAATCCTTTTTCACCGCCACCTGCCTGGAAAATAGGAGGTTGTCCTTGAGGTGAAGCGGGTATCGGTAACGGCCCACGTGTTTGATAGTATTTTCCTTTATAGTTTGCAAGTTTTACTTGAGACATATCTACAAATTCGCCAGTTTCTTGATTATGAATGTATGCGTCTTCTCCGAATGTTCCCCATAATGATTGTACTGCTTCAACATGCTCATGTGCCATTTCATAACGTGCGTTACGTTCAGGTAATTGTTGACCAAAGTTGGCTGCTGCTTCATGATTAGATGTTGTTACAGCATTCCAGCCCATACGGCCGTTACTTACAACATCGAGTGTCTTTAACATACGTGCTAGATTATATGGTTCAGTAAATGTTGTTGAATATGTTGAAACGATACCGATATGCTTTGTTTCTCGTGCAACAGCTGTTAAAGCAATTGTTGGATCCATAGGATGCATCGGTGAGTTTGTTGATAGATCATTTGGTAAGGCTGGTGTGTCTGCAATAAATAAAGTATGGATTTTTCCTTTCTCAGCCATCTTGGCATTCTCTACATAGTAATCCATATTCGTATAAGCATCTGCAACAGCTCCTGGCATACGCCACGTCTTAAATTCACCGCCATATCCAGAAACCATTTGTAACGCAAGTTTCATCTTGCCGTCTCGTTTATTAATTGTCATTTTAATGCTCCTTCTTTGTTTGAGTTATCGTAGTATAAATTATATACTTAAATACAAGTTTGAGAAGACGGCAATAAAATATGAGTAAGTACTATTTTTAGTACGCATGTATAAGGACGGGGTTTATTTGGCTAAAATTTGTAAGTACGGTTTTGATGATTCTATGATTGTAAATAAGAGAGATTTGTACGGTATTGGATTTACCCAAAATTTATTATCAGGACGTTGGAAGTATTTTATTTTATGGTTTCTAAAAGATGAGAGGAAACGTTTCAGTGATATTAAGAAGTTTCTATCTGGTATCTCTCAAGGATCATTGACGAAGCAATTGAAGGAATTAGAAAGTGATGGTTTGATTCATCGTGAAGTATATCCAGAAGTGCCACCTCGTGTTGAATATTCTTTAACTGACATGGGGCAAGAGATATTACCGATACTTAAAATGATGGAGTCATATGGCAAGAAGCACGGAGAACAAGCGGAAGATTATTTGTAACATAATTAAAAAGCACAAGAAAGGAGTTTAATTCCTTCCTTGTGCTTATTAAATTTCAAAATAATAGTGAAAGTGATTTTTACATCCTGGATTGAATGGATGCGTACAGTTTGGACATTGAGTAACATTTACATATTGATTAATTGGAATCTCTGTTTGGCAAACACCACATAAAACTGCTGGCACTTCAGAATGTATCGGATATTTTTCAGCTGGAGATTTATGATTAATCTCTTCATAACATAAATGACAGGGGTAGTATGTATTGCTATGAGGAAATTTATAGCACACTATGTCTACTGGCGCGTTATAATGGGCACATCTTCCTTGTTCATCCACCGCTATACCTTCTATAAGGTGTTCCGTCATATATTTCACCTCTTACTGTTGTTCTAGTATCCCATCTTCCATATGGTACACTTTATCGAAATACTCAAGTAACCTCGTATCATGCGTTACAACAATCGCTGCTTTATTACTGTCTTTAACGATTGTACGAATCATTTGAATCACTTCAACTGCACGTTTCCCATCTAAACTTGCTGTCGGTTCATCAGCCAGAATAAGCGAAGGGTTAGTGTACATCGCTTTAAGAATTGCAACGCGTTGACGTTGTCCGCCTGAGAGTTCAGCAGGGAATTGATTGAGCACATTTTCAAGGCCTAGTTGTTTTACCTGACTTTGAAATTCAGCTGTTTCAATATGATTTTTATTCACTTTGTCTAGTAGCTTAAACTGATCTTTCACCTTTAAGAAAGGGACTAAATTTGACGACTGTAATATAAAACCTATCTTTTTAAGACGTAGTTTCGCGCGTTGTTTCTCTGAAAGTTTACTTACATCATCATTATCGATTATTATTGTACCGTTTGTTGGTTGCTGAAGTAATCCGGCGATGGTTAAGAATGTACTTTTACCAGAACCTGATGGGCCGATGACAGCTACCATTTCTCCTGCATTGATATGGAAATCAACGGGTTTTAATGCTTCGACATAAGTTTGGTCTTTACCAAATGATTTGTTAACTTCTTTTAATGTTAATACCATATGCTCACCTTATCCTATCGTTTTTAATGGATCTACTTTTTGGATTGAACGGATAGAGAATAATCCACCGATAATCGCTGTTAATATAATAACGCCGGCATAAATTCCAATCATTGACCATACAAACTTTATTGGTACAACATCAGGTATAATGTTAGCAGTGATTATAGTAAGTATCAGTGCAATAACGACAGCGATAACTGATAAGATGAATGTCTGGATGATTAATGATCGCGCTAAGAAGCCATTGCTAATCCCTTGTGCTTTAAGTAGACCAAATACGGGTGCTTTTTGAATCGTTAATATATAAAGGAATATCCCGATAATAAATGTTGCAATCGTAAATAAGAAATAACTCATGACATCTAGCGTCAGCTTTTGTTCTGTGTAACCTGGCAACTTAGTAATAAACGTTTCCTTATCAATTGCTTCAAAGTCACTATTGATTTTTTGTGCTTTATAATTCGAATCTTTAATTAAAAATGCATTCGCTTTATCTTTCAAACGGTTCATAGAAAGTTTGTCTGCAGTTGCATTATTACTGTACAACACATTCGCTGCATTATATTTTGCGTTATTGGTAAATCCAACAATCTTTAAATCTTCATCACTACCTGCAATATCAACAGTATCTCCGAGTTTAAAGCCTTTTTGTTTTAATCCATCGTTCGCAACCACTTCGTAATCATCGTTAAATGACTTACCTTCTGTAATATTAGGATTGATGAATGTGTCTTTATCTATCCCGAATAACAATGTATTTTGTTTTTTATCACCTTTTGCGATGATCACTGCAAGATTCTTAATTGGAGCAATTTTATCGAACTTATTATCTAATGCATCTTGCTCCATTAAAGATTGTGCTAAGTTTCTGTTAGATTCTTTCGTGACGACAATTGCATCTGGATTCCATTTATCAATTGCTTCTCTGTTCATTCCCATTAAGCCATTAGATAATCCGGATATTAAAAATAATAAATATGAAATTAAAACAAGTACACCGATAATCAGTGAGAACTTGAGTTTGTTATGCATGATTTCTTTCCAGGCTAAGAACATCTGTTTTCCTCATTTCTATAAAATTTAATGTCTAGATATAGACTCAATTATAGATTAATTGCGACATAATAATGAGTAATATGCATTAAAAAATAATCTTTCTATTTAAAAGCCTACTGATTTTATTATACCAATAGTCAATTTATCATGTGAGATATATGCAAAAATGAATGGAAAAGTATATTAAGGGTATTAAAAAGAATAAACATATTTTATAAGGGGTGAGATAATGATAAAAAAATATAAAGTTGTAATACTTGGAGCAGGTGCTGGTGGTATATCAACTGCAAGTAGATTAAAAAATGCAGGGGTAAAAGATATACTTATTATTGATCATGCGGATAAACATGCATATCAGCCAGCCTGGCCACTGGTAGGTTCTGGGGATGAAAAGAAGAAAGATACGGTTAAGCCGATGAAAAAAGTTATACCGAATGGAATTGATCACGAACAGCAAAAGGTGAAACTTATTCAGCCGGTTGAACGTAAAGTCCATTTGGATAATGGTGAATATGTGATGTATGAATATTTAGTTGTAGCGCTTGGCATCCAGCTTGATTTCAATAAGATAGAAGGTTTAGAAGATACTTTAGGAAAGAATGGTGTATGTACGAACTATCTTTATGATTATTTAGACTATACGTACAAGACGTTGAAACAGACAAATGATGGCAATATCATTGTAACGAAACCGAAATCAGTAATTAAAGGCGGGGTCTCACCAGAAAATTCAATATTTACTTTTGATGAGTTTGTTCATGACAAGAAAAAGGATCAACCACATTTAATCTTTAAGACGGGAAAAGATACGCTATTTCCTGTAGAAAAGTATAGAGCATATATTGAAAAACATTTGAACAATAAAGATATTGAGTACGAGTTAAATCAGGAACTTGTCAAAGTTGATGGTAAGCATAAGCGTGCTACTTTTAAAGATTTAGTTGCTTTGGAAACATATGAGGTGCCATTCTCGATGCTACTCGTTACACCGCCGATGAGTGCACCTGATGTAGTGAAGCAATCTACTTTAAGTGATGCTGAAGGATGGCTGGATGTAGATCCAAAAACATTACAGCATGTGCGTCATCTAAATGTATTTGGTTTAGGTGATTGTACTAACTTGCCAACAGTAAAGATGGGAGCTGCAGTGAGGAAACAAGTGCCTATTCTTGTGAAAAACTTATTATCACAAATGAATAATAGACCGTTATCTAGCCATTATGATGGTGCAACGGCATGTCCTGTAGCCACTGAATATGGACAGGCGTTTATCGCAGAATTCGGATATGATATGAAACCGAAAGAGTCGATGCCAATTGATCAAGGTAAGACAAATCCATTGCTATATCAAGTGAAGAAACGTGCGATTCCATTTATGTACTGGCATGCGATGTTAAAGGGCAAAGGTTAAGTGATGTTTTAAGTATTCGCAGTAGGGTAAATTAATCGTGTATGCGAGCTATTAGGAAATAGTTTATTAGGAGTGGGAAAATGAAGAAACTTGCAAAAGTTTTAGGAGCAACAACATTAGTCGCAACAATGTCTCTAGGTGTAGTGCAGGGTGAAGATGCACTTGCTAAACAGAAGATGGTCAAAGTTCAAAAGCCTTATTATAATTATTCAGGATACACAAGTGGAAATGCTAAATTTGTATTAGATAAAGACTTTGTGCGTGCTGTAAAAGTCAATAATGTGAAGATTAATAAACATAAAGTTGATTTAAAGCGTATTGTCTCTGGTGTATCAGGTACAGGTTACACAAAAGAAGTATATGATCAGAACTATACGTTCTTTAAACAAGGGGACAAAAATCCATATACAGCTACTTTAGGCCTGAAGAACAAAGAGCTGAAAATCAGTAACGTAAAAAAAGTATATGGTAATGATTATCTGTTTAAAGGAAAACTCATATCAGATGGCAACAAAGCTATTCCATCAAAAGTTGATGGTGTATACATCTATAACCTGAATGGTAACGGTATACAGTTTGTTGTTGAAAAAGGATATGTACAGAAAATAATACTTGGTCATGTCGGAATGGCTTAATTAAGGGTGGAGATGAATCTCCGCTCTTTTTTCATGAAAAATAATAGTATTAAGGGTGATAACATTGTAAGGGAGATTTCTATAGACGCCTTAATTACAGGATATGTTAATATTAATTTATATACTATATAAAATATGTATTTTTGTTAATGGATTTAAGTAATTTAATTAAGGAGTATCGTATATGAAATCATTTTTCCAATATTATAAACCATATAAAGGTCTGTTTATGCTGGATTTCGGTTCTGCAGTGTTTGTTGGAGTTTTAGAACTTGTCTTTCCATTGATTACGAGTCTTTTCATCGATAAGCTGTTACCGACTAAGGATTGGGATATGATTGTACTTGGTGCAATAGGACTATTTCTTGTGTTTTCCTTTGTTACAGTTCTTAAGTTTATCGTCACGTATTGGGGACATAAACTTGGAACAAATATAGAACGTGATATTCGTAATGAGCTTTATCGTCATCTTCAGCGATTAAATTTCGGATTCTTCGATAACAATAAGACGGGGAAACTTATCGGTAGACTCACAAATGATTTGATGGACATCGGAGAACTTGCGCATCATGGTCCAGAGGAAGTGTTTGTCGCTGTAATGACAGTTATCGGAGCACTTCTCATTATGCTCACGATTGATGTGAAGCTTGCGCTTATTACATTCTGTATCGTACCGGTAATATTTATCTTAACAATTTATTTCAACAAAAAGATGACAACACAATTCCGCAGATTATTTGGTAACGTATCTCAATTTAATGATGTTATCAGTGAAAGTATCGGTGGTATTCGTCTTGTACAGGCATTTACTAACGAACGCTTTGAAGAGAAGCGCTTCCTGCAGACAAACGAAGATTTCCGTGCAACGAAATTAAAAGCATATAACTTTATGTCATGGAATAGTTCGATTGGTTATCTGGCACAGAAATTTACATTGATTATTGTATTGATTCTTGGATGTTATTTCGTATTGAATAACGCGATGAGTTATGGAGAATTTGTAGCGTTTATTATGATTACAGATATATTATTTAAGCCGCTTCAATCGATTAACTTAATTATTGAATTGTTTCCAAAAGGGATTGCAGGGTTTAATAACTTTCAGGAATTAATAAAGACAACAACAGATATTAAAGATGCACCGAATGCAATTATGTTTGAAGACACACCTCAAGTGATTTCATACGAAAATGTAACATTCAAATATGGTGATAAGACAATACTTGACGATTTATCGTTTACAATAAATCGTGGTGAAAAGATTGCTTTAGTTGGACCAAGTGGTGGAGGTAAAACGACAATTTGTTCGATGTTACCGAGATTTTATGATCCGGTTGATGGACGTATCGCAATTAACAATGTAGACATTAAACAGATGACACTTGAATCTTTACGCAGCAAAATTGGGCTTGTTCAACAAGATGTGTTCTTGTTCAGTGGTACGTTAAGAGACAATATTGCCTATGGTAATTTAGAAGCAACAGATGAGGAGATTATGGATGCAATAACTAAAGCGCAATTAAAACCATTTATTGATACACTTCCAGAAGGGATACATACAATTGTTGGTGAACGTGGAACGAAACTTTCAGGAGGACAGAAGCAGCGTGTGTCAATCGCGCGCATGTTCTTAAAGAATCCAGAAATTATCATACTTGACGAAGCAACGAGTGCTTTAGACGTTGAAACTGAGAATCGAATACAATCAGCATTTAAACAATTGTCTGAAGGAAGAACGACATTAACCATTGCGCATCGACTTTCAACGATAAGAGATGTAGATCGTATTTTTTATATAGAAGATGGGCATATTGCAGAGATGGGTAGTCATGAGGAACTCATTAACCTGAAAGGAAGATACTACAAGCTACAACAAGCTCAATATGCACAAGTGCTGGGATAAATATTTTTTAAAGAGGGTGTGTCAATAGACACACTCTCTTTTCTTGATACCTATCAATGTTTAATATTATGAAACTTGTTACATTATAAGTAAGAACAGGAGGTAATTAAAATGCAACGTTTCATTATGAAAAGTAAAGATTACATTATGGTATTGTGCGGTACATTAATTGTTGTTGGATTGATAGCAGAATTTGTGCTTAAAGTTCAATTAATTTCTGAAATATTACTAGGTTTAGCATCGATTCTTGCTGTATCACCAATTTTGATACAAGGATATCATTCTTTACGTGTGAAGGTGATTAGCATTGATGTTTTGGTCTCTGTAGCTGTATTAGGTGCATTGTTAATTAGGAACTTTGAGGAGGCAGCAATTGTATCATTTCTATTTTTACTTGGTGCATTTTTGGAAAAACGCACGTTAAAAAAGACAAGGTCAGCTATACAGTCACTCGTGACGCTTGTGCCTGAAAAAGTAGTAATCTTACGAGAACATGGCAAGACTGAAACTATCGATATTGATGATGTCGCAACTAATGATATTTTATTAGTAAAAACAGGAGACAAAGTGCCGGTAGATGGTCATGTGGTTTATGGAAGCGGTGCATTGAATGAAGCAAGTATTACAGGTGAATCAAAATGGGTTCAGAAGAGCTTAAATGATAAAGTATACGCTGGAACAATAGTTGAGAATGGAACCATTCGTATTCAAACTGAGACAGTTGGAGAAGATACATTATTCGGTAAAATAATTGAACTTGTCGAAGAAGCACAAGATTCAAAATCAGCAGCAGAAAAATTCATTGACCGTTTTTCAAAATATTATACACCATTTGTACTATTACTAGCTGTAATCGTTGGTATTTTGACGAGAGATGTGGCATTAGCAATTACTATCCTGGTATTAGGCTGTCCAGGAGCATTAGTAATTGGTGTACCAGTATCAAATGTAACCGGTATTGGAAATGGAGCCAAACATGGTGTACTTCTGAAAGGCAGTGAAATGATAAACGACTTTAGTAAAGTAGATACAATTGTTTTTGATAAAACAGGAACTTTAACTGAAGGCAATCCTACCGTTGCCTATAAAAAAATTATTGGTGAAAATAAACAATCTATATTATCTTACCTTTATAGTATTGAACATGAGTCGAGTCATCCACTCGCAAAAGCAATTTTAAATGATATCGGAAGTCAGAAAATAGTTCGTTTTGATAAAGTTGATGTAATTAAAGGAAAAGGTATTGTGGCTTATAGCGGCGATAAGAAAATTATTCTAGGAAATTTAAGTTTAATGCATAATTATGATGTTGAAATCAATAATAATGATCGTGAAAAAGTAAATAAATTAATTGAATCCGGTCAATCAATAGTGCTTATGGCAATTAATAAGGAGCTGGAAGTAATGATTGGTATTCAAGATCAATTAAGACACGATGTAAAACGAAATTTATTACAACTTAAACATCAAGGAGTAAAAAAATTAATCATTTTATCGGGAGATAATCAAGGAACAGTGAATCGTGTAGCTGAGCAACTACCGATTGATATTGCATTGGGTGGGATGTTACCCGAAGATAAAGCTGAATATATAAAGATGTTACAAGATAAAGGAGAAAGAGTTGCATTTGTAGGAGATGGTATTAATGACAGTCCGTCACTAGCAACTGCAAATATTGGTATTGCGATGGGCGGCGGAACAGATGTAGCAATTGAAACTTCAGATGTCGTACTTATGCATTCTGCAATGGAACAATTATCCTATGCTCATGGGTTAACTAAAAAGATATCCAATAATATGAAGCAGAATATCATTATCGCACTCGGAGTTGTATTAGTATTATTGTTAAGTTTAATATTCGCTGAATGGATGAATATGACAATTGGAATGTTGGTTCACGAGGTGAGCATTATCGTTGTTATATTAAATGGTATGCGATTAATGCGCTATCGAAATAATACCAAACTTGATAGCTATCAAGTTAATAATAAGCAAAAGGCGATATAATTGAATTAAATCACATAAAGGAGTGAACGGATATGAAAGCAACAATTCAACTAGAAACATTGTCTTGTCCATCATGTATTCAAAAGATAGAAGGTGCAGTTAAAAGTGTCTCAGGAGTAAACAAAGAGTCTGTAAAGGTAATGTTTAATGCGAGTAAAGTAAAAGTAGATTTCGATGAACACATAACAGAAATCGAGTCAATCAATTCAGCAATTCAAAACATGGGTTATGAAGTAATTAGTTCGAAAGTGAAATAATAATATGTTAATTTAAACATAACAGTAATGGAGGTGAAAAGATGAAGTGTCATCATCATTTTTGTGTAGAAAGAGTGCCGCTATTTAACCATTTGTCGTATGAAGAACAGGAAATGATCAATAATTTAGTCACACATCACCACTTTAAAAAAGGAAATATCATCTTTTCACCAGAAACTGAACCACAACTATCATTAGTTGCACAAGGTGTAATGAAAGTCTATCGATTATCATCGAATGGTAAAGAACAATTGCTGCGCATTGCAGATGTAGGAGATTTTGAAGGAGAAAATTTTGTGTTAGGTGTTAACAATGAAAGCCTATATGGTGAAGCAATCACTGATACAGAAATCTGTGTATTAAAACAGAGTGATTTTCAAAATTTACTTCTACAGTACCCTAACATATCACTGAAATTACTTACAATTAATGCTATGAAGATGGAAGAAGTTGAAAAACAAACACAATTCTTAACGATGGAAAAGATAGAAGAACGACTAGCATTATACTTGTCATATCTTCATAAAACATCAGCTTCATCCTACATCGAAATACCCATGAAAATGAAGGAACTTGCCGCTTTTTTAGGGACAAGTCCCGAAACAGTGTCTAGAAAATTTAAATTATTAGAAGATAAAAATATTATTGAAAGAGATAATAAACTGATTAAAGTAATTGATGAAAAAAAACTATATAATTTTCGATGACTATATTAAACATATAGTCATTTTTTTATTGTTCTTTTACAATGGATATTGTATGGTTATAT
>CABFOD010000308.1_pt1 | contig 10388 bp, 8 predicted proteins | sample 3521941 | NCBI WGS metagenome assembly CABFOD01 (sample SAMEA5312449, study PRJEB27640) | indoor metagenome | biome: indoor environment; feature: uncontrolled; material: polymer tiles stone | place: Germany | collected 2014-07-07
TCAAATGAAACGTAGCTCATCGGAATCTCTTTACCATGCGCAGAAAACGTTCCGAAATCAATATCCAGCATCTTAGTCGTGTCATAAAGGTTATAAGGGGCACTAAATACTGGTGAGAAAGATGCAAGTGTCTTTTCAACTTCTGGATGTAACTGATGCGGTTTACGATCGATTAGTTTTTCCAGATAACGTTTATACGCCGGAGTCTCATCTTTTAACTTGTCTAATATCTCAGTATCTAGAGCAAGAATCTCTGACTCCACGAAAGTCAGTAAGCTTGCAATCGTACCATAACTATTAACATATTTACTGTATAATTTGCCTGAAGTATCATCTGTCTGGTCAACACTAAACAATAAGGAAGCGTAGCTACCTAAGTGATCCAGTTCTTTTTTAATTGCAGCATATTCATCTAAAGCTGATTCAATCTTACTAGTATCAGAAAGCGTCCCAGCGTATTCTTGATTGAATTTCTTCGTTCTTGCGATTGTTTTCTCAAGTTGAGCATAAAATGCATCATTTGAATCAAATAATGTAGATAAATCCCAAGTTTGTTCTACTGGAACTTCATTTCTTTTCGGTAAACTCATATACATTCTCCTTTTGTCATTAAAGACTCATCGTTTATAGATGTTAATATTTTTATTATACGCTTAATTATGAATTTTTAGAAATCTTTTTAACAAAAGTGATGATTGGAATAATATTAAGTTTTATCACTAAAGTTTTATGAATAACAATTCATTTTTTGAATTATGATTATTTATTTTTGATAATAGGGTATAATAAATTTTGTATTTTATATTTTGTATTTTCTAAAATTGATAAAGGATAAGTGAGTGATAAAATGATGATATTAAATACGATAAACTTTTATGAAATTCCGAACTTTCTGTTCATCACTATTGTAGGGATGCTTGTTATCTCATTGATTTTCGGGTTGGCTTTAGGTAGATTTCTTTTTGCACCGATCATTACGTTTTTATTACTAGCAGTTGCTGCGTTTATTCTACCGAACTTCTACGATATTACTTATCAGCCATTACTTGGCTATGCAGGATTTTTAGCGGTTATTTCTTTATTGCTAAGCATTTTATTCTGGTATATGACGAAAGATTATCGCAAGAACAGAAAGTTAAAACAAAAAGCAAAATTAGAACAACGTAAATATGATGAAAATCAAAACCGTGCTGAAATGGAATCGGTGAAGCATCATGAAAACAAATTAAATCGTTAAAAGCTTAAAGAAGCGGTCAGGAGATCTCCTGACCGCTTTATTTTATATTGTAATCAAATATTTACATTTTATTAATAAATTTTATTCGTGGTTTACATCATTACATTAAAATTTAATTTATACATATAAAATATACTAAATAATAAACTTTGAGGAGAATGTCATTATGAAAAATATAGGCAAAGTTATTAGTAGTTTAGCGTTAACATCATTACTAGCAACACCTATTGCTGATGCACAGTCAGTAAATAATTACGGACCGAATAGCAAGATTAAAGTAACTCAATTAGCACGATATGATTCAAAGACTGAATTTAGTGAAAGCGGTACTGAAATTGTAAGTTATGATTCACATTTCAAACAAGCATACTCAATTAACGGTGCATTAAATGCAGTTGATATTTTAGATATGTCTAAATTATCAAAAGGGAAATTCATATTAAAGAAACGTATCTTATTAAAAGACCTTGGTGTTGAAGGTAGTGATATCACGAGTGTGGCTGTAAATAAAAAATACCACTATATCGCTATCAGTATCCCTGCAAAAGAAAAAACGGATAATGGACGCGTTGCATTTTTAGATAAAGACGGTAAATTAATCAGTAAGGTTACTGTTGGGGCACTGCCAGATATGCTAACTTTCACACATGATAGCAAGAAATTAATCGTTGCTAACGAAGGTGAACCGAATGATGCTTATACAATTAATCCGGAAGGTTCTGTATCATCAATTAAAGTCAATGCACTTGGAAAAGTGAAACAATCAGCAGTTAAGACAGTTAAATTCTCTAAAAAGATGATTCCAAGTAACTTACGTCACTTAGGCCGTACTGCTGAAGAAAGCTTCTTAAATCTTGAGCCTGAATATGTGACGATTGATGATAAAAATGAATTTGCATATATTACGATTCAGGAACGTAATGCAATCGCAAAGTTTGATCTTAAAAAAGATAAGTTTGTTAAGGTTAGAGGTTTAGGCTATAAATCATATTTAAAGCATACTATTGATGTTTCAGATAAAGATAAAAAGATTAATATGAAAAATTATCCGTTACTTGGTATGTATCAACCTGACGGTATCGCTCAAATGACGATAAAAGGAAAAACTTACTTATTAACAGCAAATGAAGGGGATTCACAAGATTACGAAGGATATAGAGAAGAAACTAGAATTGCAGATATCGCTGATCAATATGATTTAAATAGTAAATATTTAAAAGGAACAGATGTAAAAGTTTTAGAAGATGACAAGCAACTTGGACGTCTTAAAACAACAACTGCTCAAAGTTTTGTTAATAAAGATGGAAAATTCACTGTTCCTGTAACATTCGGCGGACGTTCATTCTCAATTCGCAGTGCTGGTAATTTAGGATTAGTGTACGATTCAGGATCAGATTTTGAAACAATTACTGCAAAAGCCAATAAAGACACATTTAATTCGCATCAGGAAGAACTTGGGAAAATTGACTTTGACTCAAGAAGTGACGATAAAGGACCTGAACCAGAATCAGTTGTAACTGGTGTTATCAATGGCAAAACGTATGCTTTTATCGGTTTAGAACGAACTGGCGGAATTATGGTTTATAACGTTTCAAATCCGAAGAAACCAGTATTTGAGACATATTTCAAAGCAAATGATAATGGCGATATTTCACCGGAATGTTTAACATTTATCGATGCTAAACATTCTCCGACAAAACAACCAGTATTATTTGCAAGTCATGAAATGAGCGGAACAATTGCTGCTTATGGATTAACAGCTTTAAAGTAAATGTTATGAATCAATTTTCAATAGTTGAAACATTAATACATTCATAGTGGAAAGAATAGAAGATACTACGAAATAGGTAGTATCTTTTTCTTCTGCATACAACTTCTGATAATATATATTATGTAAACTAAAATATTGAATAAAGACATCATATAATACTATTTGACATTTATATTATATGATGTCTTATATTGTTCTTTAGATTATTTATTCCATTGTTATAACTTAATGATTAATTCGACTCACTAATTTTATCCGGTCCTTTTTGTAATACAATATTTTCTGTCGTTTCTAATTCATCTTCTGACTGATTATTTTTATTTTGTTTACGTTGTTTTAATGCACTTAATTTTAATCTCGTTTTTAATGCGGCTTGATATACAGCATATTTAGGTTTATTGATTGGCTTAATAAAGTCTCCAACAAGTTCTTCAATTTGAGCGTTAAATCCACGTTTAAATCGATATACGCCGTAATCTTCACCAGATTCACTGAAATCACCAGATACACCATAGAAGTTATAGCGATCAAATCCATGTTCAAAACAATAATTGATCATATACCAGTGCATTGCATATGGACCCATGAATTTATTATATTTCTCACTAGAACCGCCAGAGAAATAGTTCACTTCAAAATGGTTTAAGAAAAACATACCAGCAGCTAAATTAAGAATATTACCATCAGTTTTACGTAATGTACTCATCTCTAATAATTCGTCTTGCATGTGATTGATTTCACGATCTAACTGTTCAATCTTCTTCATCTGCTTATCTGATTTATTTTCATTTGCCATCATCTGATCACGGTTTGATTCAGATGATGTAATATCATTCGATAATTTCTCAATATATTCATTAAGATCAATATATGCTAACGGTAATAGTACTTTATCTTCATAATATTGATGGAATCCTTCAAAATAACGATCTGGACGAGCAATAAAACCAGCGCGTTGTTCCGTTTCACGATATAAATCTAAGAATACATCTAATTCATCTTTACCAAGCAGTCTGATTTTCACGCCGTATTTTTGCGCTTTTTTCACATTACGTTTACGTTGTGAATCAAATTGTTTCATTATAGAGGCTGGCGTTTCATCTTGAAGGTATAATACACTCATCCATCTGACCTGTGTATCCATCGTATACCCTACTGAGAAACCGGTATGTTTATATCCAAGCGATTTTAACTGATTAATAATCGCGTCATTTGTGCCATATTCTTCTTTATAATTCACATCTTTATCGTATAATTTATATATCCAGTAAGGATCTAGTTTCACATATAAAGCTTGATGCGTTTTTAAATATGTATCAAGTGATTTGAAGTAAAAATCAACAAGCTCTGAATTCTTATAATCCATTACTGGACCACGGTTTGAATAATAGAAATAACTTCCGAATGTCGGTATTTTAGAAAATAGACTGGCAGCAATGACTTCGCCTTCTTCTTTAACACCTAGTAATACGACTGGATAACCGTCAGCTTCTCTATTATTTATGTTTTCCTGCAGTTGAAAATAGTGACTCATTTCAGTTGTATTCCAAATAAAATCAGTATATTCTGCAACCGTCAACTCAGTGAATTCCATGAAAATCTTCCCTTCAAATCTTATTTACGTATTTTCTTCATCGTTTCGTATAATTTGTAAACCGGCTTATTGATTGGCAATACAAAATCTCCGATATATTCGATTACATCTGCGTTAAATCCTTTTTTAAATTTGATTACACCAGCGTCTTCTGCATCTTCCGTGAAGTCACCACTGATACCGTAAAAGTTATAACGATTAACGCCTGATTCCATTGCATACTTTATCATATCCCATTGAATCGCATAACTACCTGCGAAATGCCTGAATTCATTTGAAGTACCACCTGCAAGATAAACGACTTCAAATGGATTGATTAAATAGAATGCAGCAGCAATCGGCAAAGTATCGCCATGTTTTTGCTGTAAAGCTTTTGCTTCAGCGAGCTTTTCTTTAATTGCTGTTAACTGATTTTCGCTTGTTGTAAGTACATTTTTCCATTTCTTCGCATCAGGCTTTTTCTCAAGTTCATTTTTAGCTTTATCGATTTGAGCTTGCACATCAACTTCTTCTGCAATGAGCTCAGGTATATATGTAGAAAAATCAATATAAGCGAGTGGCATTCTCACACGATCACCGAAATACTGTAATCGATTTTTATAGAATGCATCCTCTCTATCAACAAACGCTTTTTTTCCACTCGTATCATTCATAAACTGTCTGAAGATGTGCAGTTCGTCTATTGAGAGATCACGTACCTTTATACCGTTTTTAATCACTTTTTTGATATTACGTTTACGTAGGCTATCCATATTGTTTAATACTTCTTTTTCCGACAAACCTTCAGTATTTAGCACCGAATGCCAGCGAATTTGATGATTTGGATCGAAACCAGTCGTAAATCCTTGGTGTTTAAAGCCTAATGCCTTTAATTGTGTGAATATATCTTGTGTATCATAGCTTTCCATCACTTTACCGTCATGATCTCTCAGTTGATATGGCACATATGGATCGATTCTAAGATGAAGTGCTTTATGACGCTTTAAATAACGTTCTAATTCCTTGAAAAAGAATGTCACAAGCGCTTTATTGTGAAAGTCCATGACTGGACCACGATTTGAATAGAAGTATTTGAACGCCTTCATCACAGGTACAGCGGTGAAAAGACCTGCTGCTATGATATTTTCATAATCATCTGTAACGCCTACGAGATGTACTTCAGCACCTTCAGCTATTTTCAAATCATAGTTAACTGCCATCTGCGTAAAATGGCTATATGACTGTTTATCTGTATAATCTCCGAAAGCTTCTCTTGATAAGTTTATAAATTTCATGATGATTCTCCTTATTCAAATGAACGCTATTGTTCATTAATCTCATGCATTATAATAACATAAAAGCGTCTATTTAATCACTTCATAGCGTTAATATTTCATCAATAAAGAAGATTTAAATGAAATTTACACTAATTTTGTCTAACATAAATTTATATTAAATATCTGTACATTACTTATGCTCTACTATTAACTTTATATTGTTACTTTAATTACTTCATGTATGCTATAATTCGGTTATATAAACGAAATTATAGTAATTCGTTTAAATAAACGAACTGGAGGTATAAGATGTTATCTTTATTCGTAATGGATGTTTCTGGAAGTACAAAATACGATAATTCAGCGGCAATCAGTCACACATTAGTGCATTTAACTGAAGAAATTGAACAGTGGACAAAGGACGTATCGTTTAAATATATTAATTTTCGTATGGGTGATGAATTATTTTTTGTGAGCGATAGTCTGTCAGCAACCCTTTTTACAAGTTTCTATATTAAGTTATTATGGCCCTATAAATCACAGCCAATTAAATTCGGAATTGCTGCGAGTAATGAAGAAATACCTACCGGAAACCTTGAACATTGGAATGCACCTATCATTAAACAGGCACGTCGTAATTTAACTCAAATTAAACAGTCAGACATTACAGATTTTCATTTAACGATTGAAGAACAGGATGTTACGGTTATCAACAACGTATTATATCCATATTTAACTGAAATCGTTCATAATCATTCTGAAATGCAGCAACGAGTGCTGCTTCTCTCCTATGTATATGTTCAGCAAAAAGAAATTGCGCAAGTCCTTGGTAAAAGTCTGTCAACAATATCAGAGCATTTAAAGCGAAGCCATAAAAAACAGTTAATGCTGATAGAAGCAGCGTTAACTCAACTTGATGATAACAATCACAACACATTGTATATCCAAAATACTTTTAAGGAGTACGCATTATGCTGAAAATTATTTTAATTGCGATATTTATACTGTTATTTATTATGTCAGGTCCTATTATTAAATGGGTTTTATCGGCCATGAGTGAAACAAAGACGAAGCAGTCAGATAACGTAGGATTAATGATCGGTTATATAGAAAGGTTACTGATCCTGATGTTTATCGCTTTTGGAGAATATACAGCAATTGGACTCGTTATCGCAAGTAAATCGATACTTCGGTTTAATGACCTTAAAGATGATAAACCAAATTACAATTTAGAGAAGATTGATAAGACAAGTGAATATATATTACTTGGGACGATGCTAAGTTTACTTATCGGTGTTGTACTCGGATTAATCTTAAGAAATCTCTTACTTATGAAATAAACCACATGAGGCATTACCCCATGTGGTTTATATTTATTATAATACTTTGACAAATGCTTCCGCGACCTCGACACTTGATTGAGGGTTTTGGCCGGTAACAAACTTCTTATCTGTTACAACGTGAGATGTAAAATTCTCAGCTACGACAAAACGGCCACCTTGTTTTTCTAACTCTGATTGTAATGCAAATGGAACAACTTCATCTAGCTTCATCGCAATTTCCTCGTTATTCGTAAATCCAGTAAGTTTAACACCATCAATTAAGTAGCTGCCATCTTTAAGTTTAGCACCAACAAATGCACTTGGACCATGACAAACAGCTCCGATTGCACGGCCATCTTCTTTATAGAATGCAAGGATGTTCTGCAAATCCGGATCATTAGGTAAATCATACATCGTACCATGTCCACCCGGAATAAATACGCCATCATAATTTTCAAATACAACGTCTCTCAATTTTAGAGAGTCGCCTAATTTCTTAACGACATCTGCATATGTCTTCGTTTCATCATTAGCTACAGAGTTTGGATCTAGTGGGATTGCGCCACCTTTAACTGAAGCAAAATCTACTGCGATATTATTTTTCTCAAAAATCTTGTATGGTGCTGCAGCTTCTTCTAACCATAGTCCTGTTGGTGTACCATCACTGAACTGCTCTTGATTTGTCAGTACCATTAATACTTTTTTTGTCATAAATAAAACACGCCCCTTCTTATATATTAACAACATTATAACGAAAAAGGACGTGTGTCTCAAAATATAAACCTTAAATTTATCAGAAAATTCTAAATTTATATTTATACTAGATTACATTGCTCAATACATATTGATAAATTAACTTTTCCGTATTTTCAAGTGAAGTTTTATGTGTACGTTCCATCGCATGGCTTGATTCAATACCAGCACCGAATAGACCATGTTTAACATCATAACCAGCGCTCATTGCAGCACTTGCATCACTACCGTAATACGGATAAATATCAACTTTATAATCAATTTCATTATCTTTACAAAGCTGAACGAGATGTTGTTTCAATTGATAATGATAAGGACCTGAGCTATCTTTCGCACAAATTGATACCGTATATTCATCAGATGATTGACCATCTCCTAATGCCCCCATATCAACAGCAATATATTCTACAACTTGATCCGGAACATTAGAGTTACCACCATAACCGATTTCTTCATTATTTGAGAAATAGAAATGTGTCGTATGTGGTAATTCTATATTTTCAGCTTTTAAATGACGTAACAGTTGAATAAGCATCGCCGCACTTGCTTTATCGTCTAAATGACGTGATTTAATAAATCCGGATTCTGTAATCTCGCATCTTGGATTGAACGTGATAAAATCTCCGACACTGATACCTAATTTTTCAGTATCTTCCTGAGACTTTACGATTTCATCAATACGGACTTCCATATGATCCTCATCACGTTTAATATCACCTGCATTACGATAAACATGGACACTTGTCTCATGCAGACAGATTGTTCCCGTATACACTTTATCATTTGTATGAATTTCACAGTATTCACCTTCAACAGCATTCCATCTGAAACCACCAACCATTGATAAACGTAAACGACCACTCGGTAGAATCTCTTTAACCATTGCACCTAAAGTATCAACATGTGCCGTTAAGTATTTATGACGTGTATCATCGTTCCCGGGCACAGTAACCAATACCCCACCTTTATTCGTTTGTTGTACTTCGTAACCTACTGAAGATAACGTTTCTGTCACATATTCAATCGCTTTAAATGCGAAACCTGAAGGACCTGGAATATTTACTAAACGCTCAATCTCTTGCATCGTGCTATTTATATCTGGATACATTTACATTCTCCTTTTCAAATTTACTGATAATTTAATCTTATCTGATAATGAGGGGGAGTACAATGGTTGATAAGAAAAATACAAAAACTTTCAGTTAACTGAAAGTTTATTAAATTTTCTAAGGAATTATCAGTCTACTGAAAGTTTTTATATCTATGTAATATTAATTTTTTTCATTTTAAACAAGCTATTCATCATGAGCGTTGCCCCTATTGTAACAATCACAAACACAACTACACTCATCGCATATGGATTTAAATATGTTCCGAGGATTAAAGACCCATTAGATAATAGCTGTGCGCCACTGAATGTGAATGAACTGAATGTATTATAGGTACCTCGTTTTTCTTTTGGTATTAGTGTCAGCATTTCAGCACTTTTAATCGGCGCAAAAATCATCTCACCAAATGTAGCAATAAGTATGGCTATGATAATCAGCCACCACATATTTGCTGAAGTGAGCACAGCATATCCTATTGCGTACATCAATAGCCCAAATCCTAGGATTCTACTTACTTTAAATTTATCTAACCATTTACCAATTAGTAAAGAGAATGAAACAACGGTAATTGTATTAACGAGGTTAATGATTGTAAACATTCTAACACCGGTAATTTCAAAGTTGAATAAGTAAATCGTTTCAAAGGTTTTATGAAGCCTTACAGCAACGTAAGTACTTGTCATGAGCTCCACAGTTGCAATGAACATCGTACCGATTACCATCAATACGAATCGTTTATCTTTAACGACAGTCTGATAGGCAATGAACAGGTCTACAAAGACATTATTATGTTCTTTTTTACGGATAAAGCTGTTTGTTTCTTCAATATATTTCATATATAAGAAACTTAATATCAGTGCCACCATCGCTGAAGCAAAGAATAACCAGCTTTTATGTTCGCTATAGAATAGCCCACCGAGAAGTGCTCCGATTGCCAGTGATAAATTTATCAGCCAGTAATCCATACGATATAATAATTTCTTATTTTCATCTGTTGCTGAATCCTGTACAAGTGCACTCATAGAAGGTCTGCGAAATGCACTAAATATGGTAAAGAGTATAAATGTCGTCATAAATAGATAAATCCATGAGTTGACAACGGTTAGCCACATAAATATTAGCGATAATGCTTCAGCAAATGAACCGAATATCAGCATCTTCTTTCTCGGGAATTGGTCGACTAAGTAACCTCCCCAAATATTACTGATAAACTGGACAAAGACGATTGATGCTAAAAACAATCCAGCGATTCTTGCATTCAGCTGATCAGTTAAATATAGTGCAATAAATGGTAGTGTCGCACTATAAGTACAGCGATTGACAAATGAACCCCACAATCTGAGTTG
>CABFOD010000680.1_pt1 | contig 10346 bp, 4 predicted proteins | sample 3521941 | NCBI WGS metagenome assembly CABFOD01 (sample SAMEA5312449, study PRJEB27640) | indoor metagenome | biome: indoor environment; feature: uncontrolled; material: polymer tiles stone | place: Germany | collected 2014-07-07
TTTTTTGGTTATTATTACTAATTAATACTAAACCTATGATTGATATAACAATCATCAGCATTTCATAATCAGTCATGTTACTCCTTTCCAGGAGCAAAAACCAACAACATAGGCATCACCCCATTTTTATGAGACTAGCCACCATCTATCCAACTTGCTCAAGTTATATTATAGCGTAATCTAACATTGTGGACTATAGTATTTATCAAAAATTAAATTGTGCAACTATTTATTTTAAAACTCATATAGTCCGTTCAGAAAAATTCCACTAACAACATTAGACAAAAAATGTCATTTCATGATATTATGTATGTGTAGAAATCAAATAAGGACAACATGCGCTAACATGTTGCCCTTATGAGCCCGTTCGAAAGACGGTAGCTGATTATATTATTAAAAAATAACCATTAACCTGCTAAAGTTGGATGGTTATTTTTTTTGGTTATTATTACTAATTAATACTAAACCTATGATTGATATAACAATCATCAGCATTTCATAATCAGTCATGTTACTCCTTTCCAGGAGCAAAAACCAACAACATAGGCATCACCCCATTTTTATGAGTCTAGCCACCATCTATCCAACTTGCTCAAGTTATATTATAGCGTAATATAACATTGTGGACTATAGTATTCATCAAAATTTAAATTGTACACCTATTTATTTTAAAACTCATATAGTCCGTTCAGAAAAATTCCACTAACAACATTAGACAAAAAATGTCATTTCATGATATTATGTATGTGTAGAAATCAAATAAGGACAACATACGCTAACATGTTGCCCTTATGAGCCCGTTCGAAAGACGATAGCTGTTTTAGTTAAAAAATAACCATTAACCTGCTAAAGTTGGATGGTTATTTTTTTTGGTTATTATTACTAATTAATACTAAACCTATGTAGGTATGAAACGCACGAAGACTCAAGATAGCAAATCAAAAAGAGCGTAAATTCTTTGAAATTAAGAATTTACGCTCTTTTATGTTAACTAGGGATGTTAATATCCCTGACCTTTTTTATCTTTTAATGATTATTTTTTACTAATGAAAGTCGTTAAAGTACCAATTCCATCTATTGTTACTTTAACTTCGTCACCTGGCTGTAAAAATTGTGGCGGGTTCATACCTGCTCCAACTCCAGCTGGTGTTCCTGTAGCAATAATATCTCCTGGATGTAATGCTACATATTTTGAGATTTCAGCAATTAATTCATCAATTTTCAAAATCATCTCGCTCGTATTACCGTCTTGACGAATTTCATTGTTTACTTTCGTCACAATATTAACGTCTTCTGGTAATGGTAATTCGTCTTTAGTTACAATATATGGACCCATTGGGCAACCGCCTGTTAATGATTTTGATAAAAATGCTTGATCATGTTCTTTTTGAGCATTTCTATCTGTAATATCATTAATAATTGTATATCCGTATACGTAATCTAGTGCTAAACCACGTGGTATTTTTTCTCCTGATTTACCGATTACAATTCCTAACTCACCTTCGTAATCTATTTGGTCAGTTACATCTTTATGGTTAGGAATTTCTGCATTATCACCTGTTAAAGATGATGCTGCTTTAGTAAATACATATAGTCTATTAACTTTATTATTTAATTCTTCAGCATGTTTTTTGTAGTTACGACCAAATGCTATTACATTATTTGTCGGTGTTACTGGTGGTAAAAATTCAATATCTTCGAAGCTATATTTATAATCGTCTTTTTCAGCAGTTTCTTCTACTTTTACGACTGCTTTACGAACCGCTTCTTGAAAATCAACGTTAATATTTAATTGTAAGCCTTCTAATAAAGTTTTAGGGTTAAAATCCTCATCTCCAAAGTCTGAGAATACTTTACGTAAATCCCATACTGCTTCTTCACGCTTTACTTTCACACCATAAGAAGTTATATCTTTATATTTAAAAGTTAAAAATTTCATCCACTTTGTCAGCTCCTTCTTGTTCTTATCGTTAATTATACCGAATTTTTTGATAAATCGCATTATTTTCAAACTTTTATTTTAAATATGTTACTTTTCTCCATAATTTTTCTAATGGACCTTGTTTAAATCTCTTTAAATATAAGTAACTCAGTAATAACTGCACTGCATAAATGACAATACTCATTGTGTATATCGTGAATACTGGCAACTTACCATAATAATTAAATCCAATACCATAAAAGATAATGATGCAAATCACACTTTGTGAGATATAAGTCGTTAAACTTAATTTCCCAATATATTGTAGTGGATTTAAAATTTTACGAGCTGTTGCACTTTCACATAAAAGGACAAAGAATATAATATAACTTAACGCAACAATTGGTCCGCCTACCATTTGGCTAATCAATTGAGAACTCATTGATCCTTCTAAAATGATTTGAATCATTTTAATTGCTAAACCTAATACAAATATAACCAATCCAATCACTGTATATAAATTTTTATGGTTGCGAATTTTATTTAACCAATTCGTTTGTTGAGCATAAATACCAAACAGCATAATTGGTAAAATACTAAATGGCCCTACAAATATAATGCTTGATATATTTAATCCGAAGTACTTCAGATTAAATCCAACAATAGATAAATAATCAGCACTGGCTAATATATTATTAACTCTTTCTAATTCTTGTATACCAACAAAATTTTCAACTTGTGTTACATCTTGTAATAAGACCACTGGCAAAATATATAACAGGATTAATATGCTAAAGCCAATGGATAGCGCGACTAACGAATATTGAGGTTTTAGTTTTACAAAGATTATCGCAATAAAACCTAATAATGCGTATGTTGCTAAAATATCACCGTAAAAAATAAATATACCGTGGATAACACCTAGCAATAACAAAAATGATAACCTTCTTATAATCATAGGATAATAGTCCAGTCCTTTTTCAATGCTGTTCTGGTACATCATAGATAAACCGTATCCAAATAGAAATGCAAATATTGGATAAAATGATGCCACTATAAAAAGTGAGCTTATTTTAAATAATGCACCATCTTGATGTTGAAAAAATTCGAATGGATTAATAATTTGATAAGGATATGCAAATGTTAAAATGTTCATCATTAAAATACCTAACAAACTAAATCCTCTCAAAGCATCAATACTAAATATTCTTTGTTTTGACATTATTGATTCTCCTTGATGTGTTTCGTGCCATATTGAAAGAAATATAAATACCCTTCAACTGGTTGTTGTAAAATGGTTTCTAAAGTATTTTTATAATATTGCATTTGTACTTCATATTTCTGCTTCATTGTTTCTGCTACTTCGTCTTCAGTCTTACCTCTTCGCACAATAAACGCATCCGTTTTATAATCAATAAATGATACTTTATCCCCTTCAATAAATATACAGTCAATCATTCCTTGAATAATAGGTTTGTTGTCTGCTTCAGAAACTTCAAAAGATAAACCTTGATCAATATCATTTTGACCGACTACGAAAGGAACTTCTCTATACACTTTATCTGCTTTAACTAATCGTTTATATAAGTCTGAATTTACAAACACTTCTATAAGTGATAAATCTATATCTTCTAATGCATCATCAGGTAATATATCTTTGTCGATTAGTTTATTTACAAGTTCCTTTAACTGTTTCATATCTAATCCATCATTTTTTAAAGGTAGATGTTGCATCACTGCATGCATCAATGTCCCTATTTCAGCACTTTGTCTCTTCTTCTGATTAGATAAGAAATTTGGTCTATCATATGATTTTGTACCTAGCTGGTATTGCCTTACAATTTGATAATCTGTTCCCGCTTCTTCAGTCTCTCGCTGCCTCTTAATTTCTGATACCGATTGCTTAGCTGCTATATTTAATAATTTTTCGTTAGGATATGTGTAAACCATTTGATTGTAAATATCATCTTTCTTATTGGACGGTTTATAATTTAATAATGTCTCAATTGTAGGCTGTTCATATGATATATCTTTTTCTTCAGATGTTTCTTCTTCTCTGATGATATTTATATTCAATGATTCATTTTGAGCTGAATTAAATGGAATTGCATGTGATAAGCCATGTGTTTTTGACTTCATAAGTATCGTTGAAATGAGTTCAAATGCCGATTTAGCTTTCACTCTAAATTCTGAATCGATCATTTCATATTTATCTGCATTTACTAATCCTAAGTTTTCAACTGCTTTATCATTTTTAACACGCCCAACAAGATATAATCCTTCTTTAGCTCTTGTCAGTGCAACATAGATCAGTCTCATTTCTTCAGAAATCATTTCTGTTTCGTTAATATTTTTAAAGATAATAGATGACAACGTTGGATATGTTAATTCCTTATCTAGATTAAAATAAGATAAAGCCATTCCATATCGATTATTCAAAATAACATGGTTTCTCAAGTCTGCACGATTAAATTCTCTCGTAATACCTGAATATATAACAAAAGGAAATTCTAATCCTTTACTACTATGAATTGTCATCATACGAACGACATCATCATTCGGACCGATCACACTTTCTTGTCCAAAATCTTGACCACGTTCTATCAATTCATCTATGAATCTAATAAATTGAAAAATCCCTCTCAAACTTGATGCTTCAAATTGAATCGCTTTATTTAATAATCCGTATAAATTTTGTCTACGTTGAACGCCACCAGTAAGACCACTAAAATAAGAAACTAAATAGTAATCATTGTATAATTTATCTAGCAACTGCCAAACAGGAACTGATTTACTATAGGCTTGATAATCTTTCAATTGGTTTATAAACTGATTAAGTTTTTCCACAAGCTCTGTATTTGCTTCAGGATCAGCTAAATACTTATATATTGAATTGAGATAATAAATTTCTTGTGGCGCTTTATTTCTGATTTCTGCTAGCTCATCTTCTTTAAATTGGAAAGCGATGGAGCGCATTAATCCTACTAAATATTTATCTTGCAACGGATTGTCTATAACTCTTAAAAATGAAAGCATTAAACGAATTTCATTTTGTTCGAAATAGCCCTTTTTCGATTCGACATAAAATGGTATATTAGCGTCTTTAAATTGTTGCTGTAAATGCATTGCATTACTATAACTTCTTTCTAAAATAACAATATCTTTAAAAGTTGCTGGTCGATAACTTTTCGTTTTCCTGTCATATACACGCTTGTTATCAAGTATATATTGCACCTTATCAACAATGCATTTCGCTTCTATTAGATTGTTATCCTCTTCTTCAAATGAATCTTGAACTAAAATATCCATTTCCAGTGGTGTATCTTGTTCGTCGTAATCAGCGCCATAATATAATTTCGCTTCATCGTTATACTCAATTTCACCTACAACTTCATCCATCATATGAGAGAATATATAATTCGTATTATTTAACACTTCTCTTCTTGATCTAAAGTTTTTAGATAAATCGATGACCTTACCAGATTCATTCTCAAATTGTTTGAAACGTTTATACTTTTCTATAAATAATTCAGGCTCTGCTTGTCTAAATTTATAAATAGACTGTTTCACATCACCAACCATAAATAAATTACCATTAAACTCTTCTCCACGTTTAATACTACTAATAATTGCTTCTTGTACTCTATTCGTATCTTGATATTCATCAACTAATATTTCATCGAAGTAATCTCTGTATTGCAACGCAATTTCTGACGGTTTACCTTCGTCATCAGTTAAAATATCTAAAGCTAAATGCTCATAATCTGAGAAGTCAATAATACGCTTATTCTGTTTTAAACTTCTGAAATACTTGATAATATCTTTCGTAATTTCAGCAATAACAGTAACTCTCGGCTGCATTTCTTGCATATCTTGAATTAAATCTTCTCTTTGTCGACTTAAATAGCCTTCTGCTAGCTCTTTTAAATGCGTAATATAGTCTTTATGATAATTTTTACCAAGCTCTAACATTTGCTCGTCGCCTTCATTTTCACTTTTAATTTTAGCGGTATTTGTCGGCAATTTTTTAAGCGCAACACCTGATTGTATAGATTCAAGCGATTTAGTCCCATCTAGAACTTGTTCTATCCAAATACGCTCACCTTCAAGATAAGTCATATGCTTATCAACTTCATTTAAATATTGATAGCAATCAATTGATTGGTAAAGCGCATTTTTTGCACTATCTAATTTCCGATTAATCAATTGATCCAGCATATTAAAGTAAGGATGTTGCAAATCCAATTCTTTATATGGTTTATCTAAATCATCTAACCATGCAAATGGATTCGCATGCGCAATACTAAAACGGTATAAACGTTTCAATATATCTCTTAACGGTTCATCAGAACGGTCATTGGATAGATGTTCAACTATATCTAAAAATGGTTGTTCATTTTTCTCGTAATACATTTCTAGAACATCATCAATCGCTTGCTCTAACAGAATGATACCTTCAACTTCATTTGCGGTTCTAAAGTTTGGATCAATATCTATTTCGTCATAATGCGCTTTAATTAATGATAAGCAAAAACTATGCAGTGTAGATATTTGTGCTTGATGAATCTTTATTCTTTGAGATTTTAAATGTTCATCTTCTGGATGTTTCATACTTTCTTGTTGAATTGCTGCATTTACTCTCGCTTTCATTTCTCGAGCACTTGCATTCGTAAATGTCACAACGAGTAATCTATTCACATCTTGTTTATTACGCATGATCTTTTGAATAATACGCTCAACTAATACAGCAGTCTTCCCGCTTCCTGCAGCAGCTGCAACTAATATATCTCGTCCTTCAGTATAAATAGCTTTCCATTGATCATCTGTCCATTGTGCATCAACTGGCTTATTTGGTAATGTCATTCTTCTTCTTCCTCCTCTCTCAACATATTGATTAATTCATCTTTGCTTAATGTATGTTCAATTTCCCTATACTGATCAGTATCTGTAATTGGGTCAATGTGACAAACAGATTTATATTCACAAAATTGGCACGGCAATTTCTTTTGATATCTCATAGGTGACACTTCAGTATGTCCATCCATAATTTGTGTCGCCGTTTCAACAAAATTAGCTCTATTTTTCTCCATTAATTTAAAGAATAGATCTTCGTCTAATGCTTTGCTGTAACTGTATAAATCACCATTTTTCTTTCGAGCAACGGGAATCATATCTGACTTAACTTGTTTGGCTAATTTATCATCAAGTGCTTCTACAACTTCTGGATTTTTATTTACATAGCCATCCATTTTAAACTTTTCAATTGTATGTTGATAAATATCATCAGATTCTGGAATTTCACCCCAGCTTGTTGCTTTAATTTCCGGCTCATGAACATGGAAATATAAAAGTGCACCTGGTGATACGTCATCTTGTAAACTTAATATTGATTTGTTTTGAAGTACAACATCTAAGTATGTAAACATTTGCATTTGCATACCATACATAACTTTAGTTAAATCTAAGCTCGTTTCAGATGACTTATAATCAATAATTGAAACATAGTCTTTTTCTTTCCCTTTATACACATCTAATCTATCTATTTGTCCTCTAATATTGATAGGTATTTGTCGTTTAGTAGTAAGAGGTGTCGTTTGCAATTGATGTTTAGATGTAGAACCGAAATTCAATTCAAATTGATAAGCTTTAAATTTGGAATGACCTGTTTGATATTTCATCGCTTCTAATGTGGATTTAAGAATATTTTGGATTCTTAATTTTAAATATCTATAATGAGCTGTTCGATGTAATACATCAAATTGAATTTTAGGTAAACTTTCATCAATTGCTTCATTTATTAATTTATTCATTGCTTGAGCAGATAACTTACTAAAGTCTCCGTTAACTTCATCTGAAATATATTTCAAAGTGTTGTGGAATATATTACCAATATCTACACTTTGAATTTGATATTTAGAGCGCTCGTTTAATTTTAGTCCATGTGACACATAATGTTTAAATGGACATTGATTATATGTTTCAAATCTGGATACACTAGCATTTATTTTTTTACCATATAATTGTTCTGATACCTCTGTATTCAATTGCACTGTATCATTTTTATAAGTTAATGCAGACGTTAAAAATTGAATCGTATGGTCTAAATGATGTATTTCTTGAGCAGCATGATATGCATCTAACCATATATCATTAACGATTTCGTCATTAAGCCAATCGTTTAAATGTTCAAATATATGCATTTGACTTTGATGTTCATGTTCTAAAAGTTGAATCGGATTCTGTTCTATACTAGATTTAAGCGATAGAACTTCTAAGTTTGTAAATAACGATTGAATCGTATCGATGAATGGGCTCTTTTCTCTCACTTCGCCACCATCTGACATCAGACTGTATGTAAATACGACTTCTCTTTTCGCACGTGTCATCGCGATATAACATACAAAGGCTTCATCCATTTGTAAAATATCACTTGTCGGACTTAGTTCTAAACCACTTGATTCTGCTAATTCTTTTTTCTCATCATCCGTCAGTAAAAGCATTTGATTAGAAACACTAGGTAGAACACCATCATTCATGCCAAGTAAAAATACTGTTTCTTTGTTATCAACTTTAGCTAAATCCATATTACCAACTGTAACTTCATCTAACGTTTGAGGAATCATAGAGAATTCTAATTCATCTAATCCACGATCAAGAATTTCTATATACTCATTTAATGATAAAGATACCTCGCCTAACACTTCTACAATATCATCAAGTATACGAATGGTACCTTCCCATACTTGGTCTATTTGTTCAGCTTCTTCAAACTGACTCTTAATTTCTAACTCATCTCTCATCGTCATAAGATGCGTTGGCAATTCAAATTGCTCTATGACTTCGTATAATCTAACGGTAAAGTCTTCAACTGTCTTACTGTCTGATAAAGCATGATTCAACTTGTCAATTCTGCTAACTACATAATCTTTTAAAGCGATAACATTTTTTATCGTATGAATATCTTCTTCTACAAAAGTGTCTTCTTCTTTTCTTAATGATTTTTTTCCTAATTTCTCAAATGAATCAACCGTGAAAAATTCAGGATTCGTCCATCTTTTGCCAGAAATACCTCTTTCAAAAGCATAGTTTTCAAGTATATCTATTAAATGAGATGCATTTGGTATATGACTTGTTAATATACCCGTCTTCAACATTCTCATGACTGGTTCAAATCTCCAACCTGATTGAATGACTTCTAACATTGATCTCAAACATTCAATAAAAGGATGATACGCCATTTTCTTTTTAGCATCATGATTAAAAGCAATATTAAAATGTGGTAGCACTGTTTCAATTAATTGCTCATAACTCGGATCACGATAAAGAATCGCTATATCTTTAAATGACAAATTTTCTTCACGAGATAGTCTCAATATCTCTCTTGCCACATACTGAACTTCTTCTCTCATATTGGATGCTTCAATGATTTTTAAATGTTCACTATTTATTTTATTTGGTAATAATGCATCAAACTGACTTTCTAAATGTTTCAAATCTTCATTATTGTTAAATCTTTCCGCCTGACTAAAATGCTTGTGATGGATTGATATATTTAATGTATGCGCAATTTCTTCTATATGACTTAACGTTTCAGATGTCTTTCTAAATAAACTAAATGGATCTTTATCTCCATCTGTCGTTAAACCAACCGTTACAGACCTGCTATGTTTTACAAGTGCTTCAATCACTCGATATTCCAAAGTTGAAAAGTTATGGAAACCATCTATATAGATATCCGCTTGTTTTATATAATCTGAGTCTGGCATTTTTTCTATCAACTTATACAATACGTCTTCCGCTTGAACGTATCGTCCTTCAAGTTGGCCTTCTAATGCTTTATATATTGTTTCAATATCACTTAATTTATCTTTCATTCTTTTAGGTATTTGTTCATTACTTTCAATATATGCTGAAATATCATCAGGCTGTACATTATATTTTTTAAAATCTTTAATTTCATTCATCATTTTATGACTAAATCCATAATGTTGAATGGTAGATTGATATAAGTTTAATTGTTTTTTATGTGTATGCAATAAATGATACGTAAGCATTTCTAATGCTTCATCAGAAATTTGTTGTTCAATTAAGCCGCCTTCATCGCTTAGGACTCTCCAACTTAACCTTTCAAATCCAAATACTGATGTTCGAATACTTCCTTTTAATTTTGGATTTCGAACAAATGCTTGTTCATATTGGAACGTATTTTGGGTAGGTGTTAAAAATATAATGGGGTCACCTAACGGATTCTCTATCATACCTTCAGTCATCTGCTCAATCATTTGTCTTGTTTTCCCGGTGCCACTTCGTCCAGTCCATACATTTAGCTGCATTCCATTCGACCTCCCTCGCATTTTCATATGTATATATTTTAACATAAAAAGAACACCTCACTTAATGATTATAAGCGAGGTGTTTATGACAT
>CABFOD010001028.1_pt1 | contig 10242 bp, 8 predicted proteins | sample 3521941 | NCBI WGS metagenome assembly CABFOD01 (sample SAMEA5312449, study PRJEB27640) | indoor metagenome | biome: indoor environment; feature: uncontrolled; material: polymer tiles stone | place: Germany | collected 2014-07-07
GAAGACAAATTTACTTTAACGAAAAATGATAAATACTATGATAAAGATAAAGTAAAATTAGAAAAAATTACGTATAAAGTATTAAAAGACGCAAACTCAGGTGTTAACTTATATACAACTGGTAAAATTGATCGTGTAGGATTACCTGCAGAATTTATCGATAAATACAAAGATGATAAAAATTATTCTACAGAACTAGACGCTTCAACATTCTTCATTAGAATGAACCAGACCAAAAATAAAGATTTACAAAACAAAGATTTACGTATGGCTTTAGCAAAATCTATTGATAAAGAAAAATACGTTAAAAACAACTTAAATAATGGTTCTGTAGCAATTGACACATTAATGCCAAAAGAATTTGTTAAAGACGAAGCGGGTAAAGACTTTGTTGATGGTGTGAAATCTCCGTTAAATTACGATGCAAAAGCAGCTAAAGATTCTTTTGAAAAAGCGAAAAAAACTTTAGGTAAAGATAAGTTCACATTTGAATTTTTAACATTCGACCAAGAGTCTTCTAAGAAAGATGCTGAATACTTTAAAGAACAAATTGAATCTAATTTACCTGGTGTAACATTAAAAATTAAACAACAACCATTCAAACAAAAATTAGATTTAGAATCTAAAGGAAACTATGAATTATCATTAGGTGGTTGGGGTCCTGACTATCCAGACCCAATGACATTCTTAGATATGTTTGTTACAGATGGGCCACATAACCAAACAGGCTGGTCTTCAAAAACTTATGACAAAGCAATTGATGAAGCGAATGGTCCTTTATTAACAGATGTAGAAAAACGTTGGACAACTTTACAAAATGCTGAAACTGAATTCTTAAATGAAGCAGTTATTATTCCAATCTATCAACGTGGTGGCGCATTCTTAACGCAACCATATGTGAAAAACATTGTTTCTCATAAATTTGCTGGAGATTATTCATTCAAAGAAACTGAAATTAAAAAATAGTATCTTGAAACCAATTTAGAAGGAAGGATATGCAACTTATATCCTTCTTTTTAAATAAATAAAAAAAGTTGTATGAATTATGAGAAAATTTAGTTATTATAGTATTAGAGCAAAAATTGATTTTGCGCTATATGATTATAAGGAGGAAGAAGTGCATGTTAAAATATACGATTAAACGAATTTCTTATATGCTTTTAACATTGTTCATTGTTACTACGGCTACGTTCTTCTTAATGAAATTAATGCCTGGTTCACCGTTCAACGATGAAAAGTTATCAGCTGAACAGAAAGCAATCGTGAATGAAAAATATGGATTAAATGATTCGGTTGGTGTGCAATATCTTAATTATTTGAAGAAGGCGGCAACAGGTGATTTCGGCGTTTCATTCCAATATGATAATAAAGATGTTTTAGGATTAATTATCCCTCGTCTTGGACCATCTGCTGAAATTGGTCTTTATGCAATGATTATTGGTGTGACACTTGGTATTATTTTAGGCGTTATTGCAGCAGTAAAACAAAATACATGGGTAGATTATTTAGCAACTGTATTCTCTGTACTTGCTATCTCAGTCCCATCATTCGTTTTAGCTGTGTTATTACAATATTTCTTAGCTGTTCAAGTACAATGGTTCCCAGTTGCAGGTTGGGAAGGAATTGATTATGCAGTATTACCAGCCATTGCATTATCAGCGGGTGTTATCGCAACTATCGCAAGGTATATTCGTTCAGAAATGATTGAGGTTTTAAGTTCAGATTATATTACATTAGCACGTGCCAAAGGTAATTCAACTACAAAAGTATTATTTGGCCATGCATTACGGAATGCGTTGATTCCGATCATTACTTTAATTGGACCAATGACAGTAGGTATCTTAACAGGGGCACTTACTATCGAAACGATATTCGGTATTCCTGGTCTTGGAGATCAATTCGTTCGTTCTATTCAAATGAATGACTATCCGGTTATTATGGCGCTTACAGTATTTATCTGTGCATTATTCGTAGCAGTATTATTTATCGTTGACATATTATACGGCATCATTGACCCACGTATCCGTGTACAAGGAGGTAAAGATTAATGGCAAAATTTAATGAAGTAGAAGAAAATGTTAATCATGCAAATTTAAATCAAAATTTAGCAACACCTCCTGGTTCATTTGTATTAGCAAATCGTGATGAAATCAATGAAGAAAAAATTGAACGTGAATCTAAGACATTCTGGCAGGATGCATGGTTACAATTAAAAGCTAACAAAGCAGCTATCCTTGGCTTAATCGGTTTAATTCTTTTAACATTAATGGCGTTTATCGGGCCGTTGATCAGTGGTCATACGTATCGTGCGCAAAACGTGGATCATTCTAACTTACCGCCAAAAATTATGGCGTTAAAGGATGTAGGATTCTTACCGTTCGATGGTAAAGATAAAGATGGTTTCGATGTTTATGAATCTAAGAATGTTAAAGAAGCATACTGGTTCGGGACAGATCAACTTGGTCGTGACATCTTCACACGTACTTGGAAAGGTACACAAGTTTCTATCTTTATTGGTGTTGTAGCAGCATTTTTAGATGTTGTTATCGGGATTACTTATGGATCTATTTCAGGTTTCTTTGGTGGCTGGGTAGATACATTGATGCAACGTATCATTGAGATTATTGCATCGATTCCTAACTTAATCATCATGATTTTATTCGTAATTATATTCGGCGGTAGTCTATGGACAATCATCTTAGCCATGTCACTTACCGGCTGGATTGGAATGAGCCGTATCGTACGTGGACAATTCTTAAAATTAAAAGGGCAGGAATATATTTTAGCATCAAGAACATTAGGTGCTTCAAACATGAGTTTAATCTTTAAACATATTTTACCGAACACCTTAGGACCAATCATCGTAACAGCAATGTTCTCAATTCCTGGTGCAATCTTCTTCGAAGCATTCTTAAGCTTCATCGGTTTAGGTTTAGAGCCGCCGATGACATCACTTGGGGCACTAGTTAACGATGGTCGTAAAATGTTATTGATTCACCCTTATCAAATGTTTGTTCCATCTGCAGTATTATCATTATTAATCTTATGTTTCTATCTCTTTGGTGACGGTGTACGTGATGCATTTGATCCGAAAATGCGTAAATAAAGGAGGAAATTAGAATGGCAGAAAGAATTTTAGAAGTTAAAAATTTAAAAGTTTCCTTCGATATTAACGCGGGGGAAGTTCAGGCAGTACGTGGTGTTGATTTCCACTTAGATAAAGCAGAAACTTTAGCGATCGTTGGTGAATCTGGTTCAGGTAAATCAGTAACGACGAAAGCGATTATGAGGTTGTTACCATCACCACCTTCTCGTATTAAAGAAGGACAAATTTTATTCGATGGTAAAGATTTAGCAAAGTTATCAGAAAAAGAAATGCAGCAAGTGCGTGGAAAAGATATTTCAATGATCTTCCAGGATCCGATGACTTCATTAAACCCAACCATGAAAATTGGTAAGCAAGTAATGGAACCACTGATTAAACATCAAAAGTTATCAAAAGCCGAAGCAAAAGAACGTGCATTAGATATTTTACGTTTAGTAGGACTTCCAAATCCAGAAGGACGTTTCAATAACTACCCTCACCAGTTCTCTGGTGGACAACGTCAACGTATCGTTATTGCAACGGCACTTGCATGTGACCCGAAAATTCTAATTGCCGACGAACCTACAACAGCACTTGACGTAACAATTCAGGCACAAATTTTAGAATTGATGAAAGATTTACAGAAGAAAATTGATACTTCAATTATCTTCATTACCCATGACTTAGGGGTAGTAGCAAACGTAGCAGATCGCGTTGCAGTAATGTATGGTGGACAAATCGTTGAAACAGGAACAGTAGATGAAATATTCTACAACCCTAAACATCCATACACTTGGGGATTATTATCATCTATGCCGAGTTTAGATACACATCAGGATACGGAATTAATCGCAATTCCTGGTACGCCACCAGATTTAATTAAACCGCCAGTCGGTGATGCTTTTGCACGACGTTCAGATTACGCATTACAAATTGACTTTGAACAGGAGCCACCTTGGTACCAGGTTTCAGATACGCATTTTGTGAAATCATGGTTGATGGATCCGCAGTCACCTAAAGTTGAACCACCTGAAATGGTTAAACAAAAGCTGCGCCCTATGCCTGGTGACTATGCAGAGCCAAAACGTGTTGAGGGGGTTAGCTTTTAATGAGAGACGATAGAGTGCATAACAATACGGATGGTCGTGTTAAAGTAATTGATGAGACAGGAAATACAGTAGAAGATGTTAAAGTTGAAAAAAATGCAAATCTTACTTCAGATCATCCTGCTGATCATCCTGTAGAACATTCAATAGAAGATGGTCCGATTCAAGTAAGTGAAGATGAGATTGTTGAAGATGCATCACACTATAATGAAGTAGACTTAAATAAAACAAAACTTTCTGAAGCAGAAAGAAAAGCAGTGGGTTCAAAACCTTATGCTGAAAGAAAAACAAAATTAATCGAAGTAAAAAATTTAAAGCAATATTTCAACGTTGGCAAGAAAAATGAAGTAAAAGCGATCGATGATATTACTTTTGATGTTTATCGCGGTGAAACGTTAGGTCTGGTAGGTGAGTCAGGTTGTGGTAAATCAACAACAGGACGTGCACTGATTAAATTATATGATGCGACTGGTGGAGAAGTTATCTTTGATGGGACTGATATTCAGTCGATTAAAAACAAAAAAGATTTATTAAAGTTTAATCGTCGCATGCAGATGATCTTCCAGGATCCTTATGCTTCACTTAACCCAAGACTTAAAGTTATGGATATTATTGCTGAAGGTATCGATATTCATAAACTTGCAAAGAATAAACAGGATCGTGCAAACCGTGTTTACGAGTTACTTGAGACTGTAGGTTTATCTAAAGAACATGCTAACCGTTATCCACATGAATTCTCTGGAGGACAACGTCAGCGTATCGGTATCGCACGTGCATTAGCAGTAGAACCAGAGTTTATTATTGCCGATGAACCAATCTCAGCGCTTGATGTATCTATTCAGGCGCAGGTTGTAAACTTGATGCAGAAATTACAGGATGAACGCGGAATAACATTCTTATTTATCGCCCATGATTTATCAATGGTTAAATACATTTCAGACCGTATCGGTGTAATGTATTTCGGTAAATTAGTTGAAGTAGGACCAGCGGATGCCATCTATAACAATCCACTTCATGAATATACGAAGTCATTGTTATCTGCAATTCCATTACCAGATCCTGAATCAGAGCGCACACGCGTACGTAAAACTTATAATCCGGATGTTCATGCGTATACTGCTGACGATGTATTAGAGTTACGTGAAGTTGCTCCAGATCATTACGTATATTGCTCACCTAAAGAATACGAAGCATTAAAGAAATCTTATAATCATAATTATTAATCATTTAAAGACATAGCGATGGAAATATCGCTGTGTCTTTATTTTTATGCAAAAATCTTTATAAATTTATAATAAAATACAAAAGGGAAAAAATACACTTTAAGAATGTTAACTAAACATAAGAAATATAAATTACCGTTATAAAAGCATTCATTAAGAATTTTAAAGTGGTACTTAATAAAATGATATGAATAAATATAAAATAATAAAATATTCAAAAAAATTAAAAAATGTATAAAAAAAGTATTGCTATACCTTCGAATATAAAATATAATTAATACAAATCTTCTGAATATTCCAAACAGCAGATTGAATAATTTATATGTAGGGGGAAGTTGAATGAAAAAGAATTTTCAATGGTTTTTAGTTCTATTATTAGCTTTAACTGGTTTTGTCTCAGCTTGTTCGGGTGGCGGAGATAAGAAATCTAGTGGTGGCGGTGAAGATGGTGGTAAAAGTGATCAAGTATTAAATTTTGCGTCATCATCAGATATTCCATCTATGGATTCTTCATTAGCAACTGACCAAGTATCATTCGATACTTTCAACCAGGTAATGGAAGGTCTTTATACTTTAGATAAAGACGATAAGGCTGTTCCGGGTGTCGCTGAAGGTGACCCTGAAAAGTCTAAAGACGGTAAAACATGGACAATCAAATTACGTGAAGATGCAAAATGGTCTAATGGTGACCCTGTAACAGCGAAAGACTTTGAATATGCATGGAAACGTACAATGGATCCTAAAACAGGTGCTGAATATGCATATATTATGGCGGATTTAAAAAATGCTAACAAAATCATGGAAGGTAAAGCGAAACCTGATGAGTTAGGTGTTAAAGCAATTGACGATAACACATTAGAAATTCAATTAGAAACTAACGTTCCTTACTTCCAGGAATTATTAGCATTCGGTTCATTCTTACCACAAAACGAAAAATTCGTTAAAGAAAAAGGTGACAAGTACGGTACAACTAAAGACGATACTTTATACAATGGCCCATTCGTATTAAATGAGTGGAACACTGAGAAAAACTACCAGTTAACGCCAAACAAAGAATACTGGGATAAAGATAAAGTAAAGTTAAAAGAAATTAACTACCAAATCGTTAAAGAAACACAAACTGCTTTAAACTTATACACTACTGGTAAAATCGATGCTGTAGGTTTAACTGCTGAAAACGTAGATAAGTACAAAAACGATGCGAAATACAAAGATCAATTCTCTACTGAATTAGATGCTTCTACTTATTTTGTACGTATCAATCAATCTAAAAATAAAGATTTACAAAACAAAAACTTACGTTTAGCTTTAGCGAAAGCAATTGATAAAGATAAATACGTAAAAACTTTATTAAACAATGGATCAGTCGCAGTTGATACTTTAATGCCTAAAGAATTCGTTAAAGGTCCAGACGGTAAAGATTATATCGATGGTGTAAAATCTCCGTTAAACTATGATAAAGATGAAGCGAATAATTACTATGAAAAAGCGAAAAAAGAATTAGGTAAAGACAAGTTTAATTTTGAATTCTTAACATATGATGCAGATACATCTAAAAAAGATGCTGAATATATAAAAGAACAATTAGAAACTAATTTACCAGGTGTTACTTTAAAAATTAAGCAACAACCATTCAAACAAAAATTATCTTTAGAATCTAAAAAGAACTATGAATTATCATTTGCTGGTTGGGGTCCAGACTATCCAGACCCAATGACATTTATCGATATGTTCGTAACTGACGGTCCACATAACCAAATGGATTGGTCAAACAAAGAATTTGATAAATTAGTTAAAGATGCTAAAGGTCCATTATTAGCAGATCCAGAAAAACGCTGGACTTCTTTACAAGAAGCAGAAACATTATTCTTAGAAGATGCAGCTATCATTCCGATGTATCAACGTGGAACTGCACGTTTACGTCAACCATACATTAAAAACTATGTTACTCACAAATTTGCTGGAGATACGACTTTAAAAGAAGTTACAATCGAAGGTAAAAAATAGTTACAACTAAAAGAGCACTTCACTAAATTTCAGTGAAGTGCTCTATTTTTTATTTTCTTTTTCTGCCTAGCCCCATCGCGTTCTCCATCTTTTTAAGCATTTTATTTGCTTTAAATGCGGCTTTTTCAGCACCACGGTCGAGTATTTCATCAAGTTCTGGTGAATTCATGTAGTATTCGTATGTTTCCTGGAAAGGTGTAATAAATGCTACTACAACATCTGCTAAATCTGATTTGAAATCGCCATAACCTTTTCCTTCATATATAACTTCAAGTTCTTCAATCGTTTTACCTGAGAAGATTGAATAAATGCCTAACAAATTAGAAATGCCTGGTTTATTTTCTTTATCATATTTTACGATCCCTTCAGAATCAGTAACTGCACTTTTGATTTTTTTCGCTACTGTATTCGGTGGGTCAAGGAGTGAGATAAATCCTTTCGTATTGCTATCAGATTTACTCATTTTTTTCGTCGGATCCTGTAAACTCATCACGCGTCCACCGACTTTTGGCATTCTAATCTCCGGAATCGTAAATATATCATTATATTTATTGTTAAATCGTTCAGCGAGGTCACGCGTTAATTCAAGATGTTGCTTCTGATCATCACCGACAGGAACGATATGTGTGCCATATAATAATATATCTGCTGCCATAAGTGGTGGATAAGTTAATAATCCTGCAGGAATACCTTCTTTACGATCCTTTGCTTTATCTTTAAACTGTGTCATACGTTCTAACTCACCAACAGTTGAGATTGTTGTTAGCATCCATCCTGCCTGAGCATGGGCTGGTACTTCTGATTGGATAAAGAGTGTAACTTTTTCTGGGTCTAAGCCACTTGCTAAATACAATGCTGCAAGAGAGCGAATATTCTTTCTTAATGTTGCTTTATCTTGAGGAACGGTTATCGCGTGCTGATCAACAATACAAAAGTAACAATCGTAGTCATTTTGAATTTCAACAAATTGTTGTAATGCACCGATATAGTTTCCGATTGTAGGAACACCACTCGGTTGAATACCTGAAAATAATGTTTGCATATATAAAACTCCTTTTGTAATAGTAAGTATATTGTACTATATAAAAGGATATAATAAATAAACAGATTTAATAAAAATTAGGATTAATTTAATATGTGACAAAAATGAAAACTTATGAAAACGTATTGTAATAAGGATTTATAAGGTGTATAGTGTAAGAGTAAATAATAAAATTTATGAGATTAACTTCAGTAATTAATGATTGAATGTTCAGATAATTATTTTCATTTTATTAGAGAATTCTCATTAAATTTTAATGTTCAGATAATATAATAATAATATCAGGTTAGAACAAACATCAATAGCATTTATCTTACATTTTGATTGCTTAATTTAATTGTATAATTATTTTTTAAGTTATATCATTTGACAATGTTTAAGTTAACGCATAAAGGGTAAATATAATTAAGCGTTCAAGATTAATTATGCAAATAATAATCTAACCGATAAATAACACAATTAGGAGAGTGAGATGTATGGTAACATTATTTACTTCACCAAGTTGCACATCTTGCCGTAAAGCGAAAGCATGGTTACAAGAACATGACATTCCGTATACGGAGCGTAATATATTTTCAGAAAACTTATCAATCGATGAAATAAAAGCAATCTTAAGAATGACAGAAGATGGTACAGATGAAATCATCTCTACACGTTCAAAAACATTCCAAAAATTAAATGTCGATATCGACGCATTACCTTTACAGGAATTATATGAAATTATTCAAAAGAACCCTGGTTTATTACGTCGTCCAATCATCTTAGATGAAAAGCGTTTACAAGTTGGATACAATGAAGACGAAATCAGACGTTTCTTACCACGTAAAGTGCGTACGTTCCAATTATTGGAAGCACAACGTATGGTAGATTAATTTAAAATAACAGGCTGTCATAATTTGTTCACATGAATGAATTTGACAGCTTTTTTATGTATCACTTTAAGGTTAATTCATTGTGAGGATATACCCTTTAATGTACAATAGACTTACAATTCTATTGATAGGGGGAATAGACCATGAGAATTGAACGCGTAAATGACACTACATTAAAATTTTATTTAACATATGCAGATATAGAGGCTCGAGGATTTAAACGTGATGATTTATGGACGAACCGTAAAGCTGGTGAAGAATTCTTTTGGTCTATGATGGAAGAAATCAACGAAGAGGAAGAATTTTTTGTTGAAGGGCCATTATGGATACAAGTTCATGCATTTGATAAAGGTATTGAATTTGTTGTTACAAAAACTAAACAAGATGATGTTTTACATTTACCGGATGATGAATCACCTGAAAATCTTGAATATCAGGTGAACGATTTCTTAAGTAAATCAGTTCAGGATGAAAAAGAGTTACGTGATTTATTAATGAAAGCATCTGAAATAAATGATCTCGATAATGAATTTATTGCACACTTTGATAATCTTGAGCATGTTATCCAATTCAGTTATGATGATCATCTTGATATCGACATTGAAGACCTACTTTATATGCATGAAGGAAGATATTATTATTATGTACAGTTTGACGAACGTTTATCAGATGATGAAGTACATACATATGTTGCGCATATATTAGAGTATGCTGATGAATCCCGTATTTCTAAAGAACAACTTGAAGAGTATGGAAAAGTCGTGATGAGTCATAATGTGAAACATCAAGTACAAAAATATTTTAAATTGTAGTGATTTACAATATTTACACATTTGTAAAAAATACTTTTAGCACTTTCTACTATATATAAGTAGGAGGTGCTTTTTTATGCTTGTTGCTTTAAATG
>CABFOD010000589.1_pt1 | contig 10201 bp, 8 predicted proteins | sample 3521941 | NCBI WGS metagenome assembly CABFOD01 (sample SAMEA5312449, study PRJEB27640) | indoor metagenome | biome: indoor environment; feature: uncontrolled; material: polymer tiles stone | place: Germany | collected 2014-07-07
ATCATTATAGTTTAGGACATTTATGTCCCAGGATCGTGTTGTATTGAGAAGTGAAATAATCACTGTAATTCATTATGCTTCTAGTTTTTTCATTAATTTTTCTTCAGTAAATACCCATCCGATATATGAAGACGTTACTTTCATATCATCATCTAAATGTAATATTGCTACGAATGGATAGTGTCCATTTTTTAAATATCTTAAATCAATAAAGCGCAGTTCAGTCGTTTTTTTATCAATTCTAGTGACTTCCCAACGATAAATGGAACTAAAGCTTAAAAATGATCTTAAGTTTTCATCATGTTTTGCATAGGCCATAATATGATCATTAGGGAATGATTGTCTTTTGAAAACATCATTAAACGCAACGTTACGGCCATAGCTTCGTCCGACATAATCATGTGTTTCTGTTTGTATTGCTATTCGCCACTCCATAAACCTAATTGTTGGTGCAACGAATATTTTGACAGGATTATGTTCTTGTTGTATTTGTTTCAATGCTTGATTTTTAATCGCTTTTTGTAACATGAAACGCAATACATAATAAAATGCTAATAAGGCATATAATGTACCGAAAGCAATACTTGGATGAACACCAAGTGTCCAAAATAAAATCGCAACTAAGTGTGCTACAAAAATAATGGGATCAAAGGTATTGATAATACTTAACTGAATCCACTTATTAGATATAGGCCTTAGCGCTTGTGTACCATATGAGTTAAAGATATCAACAAAAACATGAAAGAATACAGCAAACTGTGTCCACAACCAAATATGCAAAACATCTACCCCTGGAAATATAACGAAAATTAGAAAGGTTAGAATTAAGGGCCATAATAGTGTGAAAGGAATGGAATGTGTTATACCTCTATGGTTCTTAACGTATATTGCATTATTTTTAAATTTCAAGACAGTATCTATATCAGGTATTTGAGATCCAATCATAATACCCGTTGCAACTGCAGTAAATGTAGGTGTAACATTTGGGTCTAATGTCGCAAGACCCGTCAATGCAACGCCCATAACAACATGTGTACCAGTATCCATAAAAATCACCACTTTACTTTAATCTATATGATATATATTATATAGCATAAGTATAGTAATCCGAAAGTAATTCACAAGAAAGTAGTGTCATAAATGATAGAAACGAAAGAATTTAAAGACGATTTACTCAACTGGTTTCATGAAAATAAGAGACAGATGCCATGGAGAGAGACTACTAACCCTTATTATATTTGGTTGAGCGAGGTTATGCTTCAGCAAACACAAGTCAATACTGTAAGACCTTATTATAATGCGTTTATAGACCGCTTTCCTACAATTCAAGCACTAAGTGAATCTAAAGAAGATGATGTTTTGAAGTATTGGGAAGGTCTAGGGTACTATTCAAGAGTGAGAAATTTTCATGAAGCAGTTAAAGAAGTTCACAATAAATATGAAGGAATTGTTCCAGATAATCCAGAAGAGTTTAAAAAGTTAAAAGGGGTAGGGCCTTATACTAACGCAGCAGTGATGAGTATCGTCCACAATCACCCTATACCAGCAGTTGATGGTAATGTATTGCGTGTTTGGAGTAGATTGACTTGCAATGATCGTGATATAGCAGCACCAAAAACGAAAAAAATATTCGAAGAGGAATTACAACCATTTGTTGAAAGCGAGTCGGGTGATTTTAATCAGGCAATGATGGAATTAGGTGCTACAATTTGTACGCCAAAGAAAACTTTATGTATTATGTGTCCCCTACAAAAACATTGTTCAGCTTTTGCTGAAGGTCGAGTATCTGAATTACCAGTTAAAACGAAAAAAGCGAAGAAAAAAACAGTTGATTATTCAGTATTATATATTACAAATAGTGCTGGAGAGATTCTAGTACGTCAAAGAGATACTAAGTTATTAAATAGCATGTGGGAATTTCCAATGTTCGATGCTGAAGATAGCATACATACAATTGAGGAAGAACTAGAAGCGGTTATAGATGTTCAACAAGAACCAATGTTTACAACTAAACATATATTTACACACATGACATGGAACATGAAAATATATAGAGCATATACTCAGAAAAATAACTTTGAGCATCCTTATAAATGGATAAAAAAAGATGATAAAGATAGTTTGTCATTCTCAACTTCCATGACTAAAATTTTTAATAAAGTAAATGAGTAAATTAATAATAAACATAATTTTAGCTTATTTATTTAAATATGATATAATAACTTGGTAAATATTTAAAAGGTGGTGTGGAACATGGTCAAAGAATCCATACCAAAAGAAGGCCAGGTAATTAAAGTACAAAGTTATAAACATGATGGTAATATACATCGTGTATGGTCTGAAACAACAATTCTTAAAGGTACGAGTCATGTTATTATCGGTGGGAATAATCGAACACTCGTAACAGAAAGTGATGGCAGAACTTGGGTAACAAGGGAGCCAGCGATTGTTTATTTCCATGCAGAGTATTGGTTTAATGTAATTTGTATGTTCCGCGATGATGGTGTTTATTATTATTGTAATTTATCTTCACCTTTTGTTTGTGATGAAGAAGCTATTAAATATATCGATTATGATTTAGACATCAAAGTTTATCCAAGTGGAAAGTATCATTTGTTGGACGAAGATGAATATCGTCAACATATGAAGCAAATGAATTATCCTAAAGACATTGATGCAATTCTAAAAAGAAATGTTGATATTCTACAACAATGGATTGAACGTAAAAAAGGACCATTTGCGCCAGACTTTATTAAAGTTTGGCAAGAAAGATTTCATTCAATTGATAGACGAAATTCATGAGAATGAAAACATAGCAGCCTAGCAAAAGCTAGGCTGTTTCGTTTGGACTATGATTGGGGGAACGGAAATGATTAAAAGGTATTTACAATTCGTGAAACCATATAAATGGCATATTGTAGGTACGATTATCATTGGAATTTTAAAATTTGGGATTCCATTATTGATGCCATTATTAATAAAATATGTTATTGATGATGTAATCAATAATGGGGCATTATCTATTGGGCAAAAAACAGAAAAATTAGCTTATGCGATGCTAATTATGGGATTTATTTTTGTGGTTTTAAGACCACCAATAGAATATTTCAGACAATATTTAGCGCAATGGACATCTAATAAAATTCTTTATGATATTCGAAAAAAATTATATACACATTTACAAGCACTCAGTTCTAGATTTTATGCTAATAACAAAGCAGGAGAAATCATATCTAGAGTGATAAACGATGTTGAACAAACGAAAGACTTCATACTAACTGGTTTAATGAACGTCTGGTTAGACCTAGTTACAATTATAATTGCACTTAGCATTATGTTTGTTCTAGATGTTAAGCTTACTTTTTCAGCAATCGCGATATTCCCTGTATTTATTTTCAGCATCTATTATTTCTTCGGAAGATTACGTAGTCTTACGAGAAGAAGATCTCAAAGTTTAGCAGAACTACAAGGCTTTTTACATGAACGAGTTTCAGGAATGTCAGTGATTAAAAGTTTTGCCATTGAAAAAAATGAAGAAAAAAGATTCGACGTAAGAAACCAAAATTTCTTAACTAAAGCTACTGACCATACTAAATGGAATGCTAAATCTTTTGCAGTTATTAATACAGTGACAGATATCGGACCATTAATTGTTGTAGGTTTCGGTGGGTTTCTCGTGATACAAGGTAATTTAACAGTAGGTACGTTAGCTGCATTTGTTGCATACTTAGAACAATTATACGGACCGTTAAGAAGATTAGTAGCATCATCTACAACTTTGACACAAAGTATTGCATCTATGGACAGGGTGTTTCATCTGTTCGACGAAAAGTATGACGTGAAAAATGAAGACGATGCGAAAGAAATTAGAATTAAAGATGGACATATAGCATTTGAAAATGTTTCATTTAAATACAACGAATATGAAGATGATGTGCTTACTGATATTAACCTTGATATTAAAAAGGGTGAAACAGTTGCCTTTGTCGGTATGAGTGGTGGCGGTAAATCTACTTTGATTAGTTTACTTCCTAGGTTTTATGATGTTACAAAAGGTAGTATCAGGATTGATCATCATAACGTAAAAGATTTCACTACTGAAAGTCTTAGAAATCAAGTTGGAATGGTAGAACAAGATAATATCCTTTTTTCTGATTCAATAAAAGAAAATATTCTACTTGGTAAACCAAATGCCACTGATGAAGAAGTTATTGCAGCAAGTAAGAAAGCTAATGCTCATGACTTTATTATGTCTTTACCAAATGGATATGATACAGAAGTTGGCGAACGAGGTGTGAAATTATCTGGTGGTCAAAAACAACGCGTTTCTATCGCTAGAATTTTCCTTAATAATCCACCTGTTTTAGTTTTAGATGAAGCTACAAGTGCCCTTGATTTAGAAAGTGAAAAAATTATTCAAGATGCTTTAGAAATATTAAGCTCAGAAAGAACAACACTGATCGTCGCGCACAGATTATCTACGATTACACATGCTGATAAGATTGTAGTAATTCAAAATGGTCATATTGAAGAAGTAGGATCACATAAAGAATTAATGCAAGCTAAAGGTAGTTATTACAATTTATATAGTATTCAATCGTTCGGGTAATATTACAATACCTCCTTATTCTATCTCTATCATTAACATGATAGAGATAGAATAAGGGGGATTTTTTATGAGCTTTTTAAATATATTGCAACTGATCGTGAATATTTTATTCTTTGTAATTATCATAGGTGTTTTGATTACGTGTATATCGCTTTACATTATAGATAAAAGGCAAAAACATCACAGTGTATTAAGAAATTATCCTTTATTAGGTAGAGTCCGATACTTTCTTGAAATGATTGGACCTGAGTTAAGACAATATCTAATCTTGAATGATAATGATGGCAAACCTTTTTCTAGAAAACAGTATTTAAATATGGTTATGCCTGGAAAATATAAAAATAGAATAGAAAGTTTTGGTTCGCTAAGAAAGTTTGAAGAACCAGGTTTTTATTTGCAGAACGCTATGTTTCCTGTAGATCATGACGAATTAGAAATTAATCAAAACGAAATAATGTCTACATATATTTATAATATTTCAAACGAAGGACTTTTTGATCGAAAAGAGAGTCAAATTCAACAAGAAGTTGAGCCATATAAATTGACCCAAAACAATGAAATCATCATTGGGGAGAACTTAAAGCATCCATTTATTGCGAAAAGATTGGTAGGACAGTCGGGAATGAGTTATGGCGCGTTAGGTAAAAATGCAATAACAGCTTTATCTAAAGGGTTAGGAAGAAGCGGTTCGTGGATGAATACAGGTGAAGGTGGATTAAGTGAACATCATTTATCTGGAGATTGTGATATCATCTTCCAAATTGGACCCGGACTATTTGGTGTGAGAGATGAAGATGGGCACTTTGATGAAAAAGAATTTGTTGAAAAAGCGAATATAAAGCAAGTTAAAGCATTTGAATTAAAATTAGCTCAAGGTGCAAAAACAAGAGGCGGTCATATTGAAGGTCAAAAAGTCACAGAAGAAATTGCAAAAATAAGAAATGTGACACCATTTGAAACGGTGAATTCACCGAACCGATTCGAGTTTCTTCATAATAATAAAGAACTACTTGAATTTGTAGAGAAGTTAAGAAGGTTATCCGATAAACCTGTTGGAATTAAAATTGTTGTAGGTAATATAAACGATTTAAAATTATTAATTCATGATATGGTCTCGACGAATATTATTCCTAATTTCATAACTGTAGATGGAGGAGAAGGTGGAACAGGCGCAACATTTCAAGAACTCGTTGATACTGTAGGGTTACCATTATTTACAGCTTTGCCAATATTAGATGTAGAATTGAAAAAACATAAAATTAGAGACAAAGTTAAAGTGTTTGCTTCAGGAAAATTAATAACACCAGACCAAATAGCGATTGCCTTAGGGTTAGGCGCTGATCTTGTAAATGTGGCGAGAAGTTTAATGATTAATTTAGGGTGTATTATGGCGCAACAATGTCATACAAATAATTGTCCCGTTGGCGTAGCTACTACTGATCCTAAAAAAGAAACAGCATTAGTTGTGTCAGAAAAAGAATATAGAGTTTCAAATTATATTGTGAGTTTACATGAAGGACTATTTAATTTAGCAGCTGCAGTTGGTGTGAAAAGTCCAAATCAAATAAGAGAGCATCATTTATTGTATAGAAGTTATAATGGTGACTTAATGAATATTATAGAATACAAAAAGTCCTTATATAAAGAAAATTAAATCAAAAAATAGAGTTTGGAATATAGATCCCAACTTAAAATAAATCACCCAATCCGAAAATGATTCCAACGGATTGGGTGATTTTATATTTCTAATTTTGTAAAGTGCTGACGCCCAGGGGAATAGTATGTGAGAGAGACTACAGGCTCGAGCCATACCCCCAGGCAAGCATGCACTTTACAAAGTTATTTTAGTTTAGGACATTTATGTCCGAGACTCTATTTTTATAGGTCAAAGTCTTCATCTTCAATTTGAATGTCACTATCTTCGGGATGATATTTAAAGTAACTAGATGATAGTTTGTCTAAGTGAAGTATAGTAGCTTTGTAATCAAGCATCGCTGATAAGACTTGCATGACATTTTCGATGTAATAATCTTCTTGATTTGGATTATTAGTAATGTCTTTTATAAATATCTTCATTAAATCTTCTTTATAAGGTTCAACTAAATAATCTGGAACTTGGTCAATGTCATGTTTAGCTTTTTGTGATATTCTAACCAATATTTGTTCGTGTTGTGCCATTAGTTCATCGAGTTCAAATTTCATTTGTACCTTTAAATCATCATTTAGATTGTGAATATCATTTTCGTAACGATTCATTTTACGTAGAACTTCATATGCTCTTCGTGTAGCTGCAATTATTTCTTTGAAAAGAATTTTTTTTCGCATTTGACTAAAAGCTTGTTTTTTAGTGTATGCTCTTTCTTCTTTATAATAAAGATAAAATTGTTCGAGCTTTACGATTCTCGTTCTTATCGTTTCTAAATCTTGCTTTACATAATGAAATTCAGTCGTACCATTTAAGACTAATCTAAACCATTTGAATATGTCAGTAGATATATTCAATGAATTATAGTACATTTTTGTTTCAAACTTTGGTGGTAGAAAAGTGAAGTTAACGATAAAAGCACTTAGTACCCCAATCATGACTAGTAGAAATCGGTAGATGGCAGATATATAGAAATCACCTTCATGATGCCCAAGTATGATTAAAGCTGTAACAACAGCTAAGTTAGAAACATGTTGTAGATTGAATTTATATAGTATTGAAATGATGATGACTGCCGTTAAACCAATAAAGACGACGTTGTTACCAAATATTGAAAATATTGTAACGGCAGTTATGGCACCTATCACATTACCTTGAAATTGCTCTACTATTGTTTTAAAAGAGCGATAAACGCTTGGTTGCATGGCAACCATAGCAGCTACACCAGCTATTGATGTTATCAATGTTGGTCCTGGCAGTAAATTTGCTAGAAATATTGCTAGGACAATAGCGATACCAGTTTTAAATATTCTTGCCCCAAATTTCATAGAACCATTCCTTTTTGTTATTAAAACAGGGTTGTAATAAATATCACAAGCCTAGTATATATTGGTTATACATTGTTTTTAATAACTTTTCAAGTTTATAGTTGAGATAATGCGTAATCAGCAGCATTTAATGTCTGTTTTATGTCTTCTTCTGTATGTTCTGTCGTTATAAACCACGCTTCATATTTAGAAGGCGCTAAATTAATACCTTGGTTTAACATAGCTTTAAAGAACTTCGCAAATTTTTCACCGTCAGTATTTTCAGCTTGTACATAGTTTTCTATTTTTTCATCCGTAAAGTATAATGTTAAAGCACCTTTTACTCTGTTTACTGTTGCTTGAACTTTGTGTTTTTCAATGAGTTCTAGTAAACCATCTTCTAATTGCTGACCTAGGTGATCTAACTTCTCATAGACACCAGGTTGTTCTAAAATTTCTAACAATGCGATACCAGCTCTCATTGAAAGTGGGTTTCCAGCCATTGTACCAGCTTGATATGCAGGTCCTAATGGTGCGACATGTTCCATAATTTCTTGTCTTCCACCATAAGCACCTATAGGTAAACCACCACCAATGACTTTACCAAATGCGGTTAAGTCGGGATATACACCTAGTAAATCTTGAGCAGCTCCGTAATGGAATCTAAATGCAGTTATCACCTCGTCGTAAATAACTAATCCGCCGTGTTCATGTGTGATGTCATTTACTGCTTCTAAAAATCCTTCTTTCGGTTCAACCATACCAAAGTTACCAACAATAGGTTCTACTAATACACCTGCAACTTGATCTCCCCAATGATCCATCGCTTCTTTAAAAGAATCGACATCATTAAATGGAACAGTAATAACTTCTTGCGCTACACTTTTTGGAACACCAGCTGAGTCTGGCGTGCCCAGTTGTGAAGGGCCACTACCTGCTGCTACAAGAACAAGGTCTGAATGACCATGATAACAACCAGCGAATTTTATGATTTTATCACGATTTGTATAAGCGCGGGCAACTCTAATAGTAGTCATCACTGCCTCAGTACCTGAATTAACAAATCTAATTTTTTCTAATGACGGAATTGCATGTCGTAATTTTTTAGCAAAAGTAATTTCATATTCTGTAGGAGTTCCGAATAATACACCGTCCTCTGCTGCATTTTTAATCGCTTCTGTAATGTGTGGATGTGCGTGACCTGCAATGATAGGACCATAAGCTTGTAAGTAATCAATGTACTTATTGTCATCTACATCATAGAAATATGCGCCTTTAGCTTTTTTCATAACGACCGGTGCACCTCCACCAACTGCTTTGTATGAGCGAGAAGGGGAATTAACACCACCTAAAATATATTCGTCTGAAAGTGTTTGTAAATATTCACTTTTTGCAAAATTCATGTTATCAACCTCTTTTAATTTAATTATTTTCATTTATATCGTATCATAAAATGGAGTAACTATCGTTTATAAGGAGTGCAAATCATGATACAAATTGGTGAGAAATTTCCAGAATTCGAATTAAAAAATCAAAATGGTGAAATTGTAAGCAGTAAGGACTTAAAAGGAAGTAAAAGTGTTGTATATTTTTATCCAAGAGATAATACGCCAACTTGTACGACAGAAGCTTGTGATTTTAGAGATAATTTAGAGCTTTTCAACGATTTAAATACTAAAGTATACGGAATCAGTGGTGATAGTGAAAAGAAACATTCTAATTTCTCTAATAAGCATAACTTAAATTTTGATTTGTTAGTTGATGAAGATTATAAACTATCAGATGAACTAGGCGTATATCAACTGAAGAAATCGTTTGGTAAAGAATCAATGGGGATTGTTAGAACGACATTTGTGTTAGATGAAGAAGGGGTAGTAAAACATATCATCGAGAAAGTGAAAGTCAAAACACAAATAGAAGAGTTGAAAAACATTATAAAGGGATGATATAGATGAAGGTCGTAACTTTAATGAGGTTAAAAGATCAAGAAGAAAGACTAAAAGAAACATTTCCTAATATAGAGTTCACATTTTATAAGCATCCTAACTTGGCAGATGAAGAAGTACTTAAAGACGCTGATGTATTAGTTAGCTATCATAGTGAAGTAGATGAATCATTTTTAGATAAGTGTAAACAGCTTAAACTAATCGCTTGGTTCGCAACAGGGGTTAATCAATTACCTTTAGATTACATTAATAAAAGAAATATTAAATTAACGAATGCAAAAGGCGTACATGCTATACAAATAGCAGAATTTATATTCGCTTATATCTTAAATGATATCAAGTTATTTAAAGAAACCTATGAATCACAGAAGAAAAGGGCATTTAATCATAAATTAAGCCCTGATTCAATCAATGATAAAACAATATTATTTCTTGGAACAGGAAAGATTCCAGAAAGAACTGCAGAAGTAGCAAAAGCATTTAATATGAAGGTAATCGGTATAAATACAACTGGTCATGACGTTTCAGGATTTGATGAAGTATATTCTATAGAAGAAAGAGGTAAAGTTTATCATAAAGCAGACTTTATTGTGAATGTATTACCTGAAACAGAAGAAACGATACATTTACTTCAAAAAGAGGACTTTAAGCAAATGAATGAAGATACACATTTTATAAATGTAGGTAGAGGTAC
>CABFOD010001409.1_pt1 | contig 10094 bp, 14 predicted proteins | sample 3521941 | NCBI WGS metagenome assembly CABFOD01 (sample SAMEA5312449, study PRJEB27640) | indoor metagenome | biome: indoor environment; feature: uncontrolled; material: polymer tiles stone | place: Germany | collected 2014-07-07
AATTCAAAACGCTCAGCACCTTCAATATCTAAAGTTAATGGTTTAATAATGCCACTACCAACAGCAATAATGACAGATTTTGAATGATACTCATGACCTTTTTCTGTATATATAATAAAATGTTGTTCTTCAACTTTTTTAATATCAATAACTTTTTCTTCTAAGCACACTTCTGGACCGAAATGTAAGCCTTGTTGAACTAAATCTTGAATAACTTCATAACAAGGTTTTGGCGCAAGTGCCCCTATATCCCAAATGACTTTTTCAGGGTAGACGTGCATTTTACCGCCTAATTTATTTTGGAAATCAACTATTCTAACACTCATTCCTCTTAACCCAGAATAGAAACTTGCAAATAATCCCGCTGGCCCCCCGCCGATAATCGTAACGTCTGTAATATTCATCAGTCATGATTCCTCCTAATTATTTCAACTTACGATTATTATCCTATATTTGCAAATGATAATCAATATCAATGACGGAATTGTCATAATTTTTTAATTAAATACATATGTAAAATATTTTTAGATGAATAAAAAATGGGCGAGAATACTTGTGTGAATCGGGAGTGACAGGGGGTGTATTTCAGTGATTTTGAAAAATGAGTGTGAGTTAGGGATGTCGTTAGGGACAGAATTCCGAGAAATGTCCGCAAGAGAGGTTGTTAGGGACAGAATTCCGAGAAATGTCCGTAAGAATGGCCCGCATAATTACCAGAGTTCGAAATAATGGAAGTTACAGCATTCTAACTACCACAATTCCGAATAATGAAAATTAGCACACTCATACATAATGAAAGGCTGAGACAATTTTCATGTCTCAGCCTTCTTATCATACTTATGCGATTGGGAAGAGTGATTCGATAAGTTGAATGTTCTCTTCAGTTAAGTTGACTTCTAATGTTTTTAAGTTGTCGATAACTTGTTCGCCTCGTTTAGCGCCTGGTATGATCACATCTAGAGATGGTTTTGTTAAATAATATGCTAACACAATATGTGCTACGTCTACGCCATGCTCTTGTGCGATTTCTCTAAGTTTGTCTACTTTTTTTAGATTTTCTTTAAAAGCTTCACCTTTGAATTCAGGTTTTTCTGCTCGTAAGTCATCAAACGTTGTATTTTCATCATATTTACCTGCTAATAATCCTGCAGCTAATGGGAAATATGGAATAAATGTAATATCATGTTCTGCTGTGTATTCTAAGATGTGTTCATTCTCACGATTTAATAAATTATATTCATGTTGAATAACATCTACATTACCATTTTTATTGGCTTCTTTAAGTTGTTCTAAAGTGAAGTTAGAAACGCCGATTGCCTTAATTTTTCCGGCATCTTTTAATTCTTGTAAAGCTGCAACTGCTTCGTCTTTAGGTGTTTCGTCATCTGGGAAATGAATATAATATAAATCTATATAGTCAGTTTGTAATCTTTTAAGGCTGTTTTCAACTTGTTCTTTTAAAAATGCAGGTTCGTTAGATAATTTCGTATCATCACCGTCAAAGTAGTGAGCGCCTTTAGTAGCGATCACGACATCTTCGCGATTGTATTCTTTAACGACTTCTCCGACAAGTTCTTCTGATCTTCCTGGACCATAGATGAAAGCAGTGTCTAATAAATTAACGCCATTGTCTAAGGCAGCTCTAACGACATTTTTACCTTGTTCTTCATCAAGGTTTGGATATAAATTATGACCACCAACAGCATTTGTTCCTAAACCAATTGGGTTAACTTCAATATTTGATTTACCTAATTTCACGCGCTTTGCCATTTCAATCATCCTTTTCTCATTGTTTGTTTTAAATTTGAATAAGTTTGAATTAAAATTCTTCATAAGTTGCTGGGTCTTGATCTTTAAGACGTCCATCAGCTTTTGTTAATGCATCGATTGCGTGTAAATCTTCTGATTCTAAATAGAAATCAAACACATCTAAATTTTGTAGTTGTCTAGCATTAGATGTTGATTTTGGAATTGGAACAATACCATTTTGAACATGCCATTTTAAAATGATTTGTGGAATTGTTTTATTATATTTTTCAGCGATTTTACCAATTTCTTTATCGTTTATGACTTCTGAAGCGCGACCTAATGGACTCCAAGCTTCTATTATAATACCTTTTTCTTGATGATATTCGAGTACATCTTTTTGGTTGAAATAAGGATGTAATTCTATTTGGTTAACTGCAGGTAGTACGCCAGTTTCTTTTTCTAATGTATCAATATGTTCTTCTAAGAAATTACATACACCAATAGATTTAATAAGGCCAAGTTTCTGTGCGTCTATGAGTGCTTTCCAAGCTTCAACATATTTGCCTTGTTTAGGATTTGGCCAGTGAATTAAATATAAGTCAATATATTCTACACCTAATCGATAAATCGATTCTTGTATAGCAGTAATGGCTTGATCATAACTATGATAACGACCAGGTAGCTTTGATGTTACGATAATTTGATCGCGACTAACATGGCTTTCTTGTATCGCTTTTCCGACAGTACCTTCATTTTCGTAGTTATATGCAGTATCTAATATGCGATATCCGTTGTTTAATGCATTTACGATTGCATGAACACCTGATGATCCATTCAATTTATACGTACCAAATCCTACTTGCGGTAACACTTGTCCATCATTTAAATGATACTTTTCCATGATAAAATGCCTCCTATATAAATATAATGACTGTACACTTTTAAACTATATCATACCTCTTTTTGTAGATAGGAATAATCAGCTTATAAATATTTTTTGTAAAACGTATTGAATTCATATAGTGAATGTAGTAAGATGTATCTCATTGCGCAAGATAAGTAGCTAATAGCTAGAGTCATATTATTGAGAAAAGAAGGGTTAAAATGGAGCGTGTATGTGTCATATCATTAAGCATTATAGATGCAATCATGATACTCATGTTGGTACTGTTTAATACGGCAATTATTTCTAATATTTATGTATTAACAGTTTATGCTTTAATCATGGTACTGGTTTCTGGTTATATCGTATATTTAGCTATCAGTATGAAATGTGATCAATCTATTAATCAATTTGATCAATTTTCTAAATAATTAAATTTAACGAGTAAAAATGTATATGATTGAAAATTCGACGAATAAGCCTTTATGGTTTGTTCGTTTTTTTATTTATATAAAAATCGTAAATAGTATGTAAAAATGTAGTAACATACTTTTACGTTGCATGTTATAATAATGGTGCTTTTAATTAAACGAAAAGGGTGGACAATAAACAATGTTTTTAATCATCAACATAATTGGTTTGTTGGTATTCATTGGTGTCGCTTTTCTTTTTTCTAGAGACAAAAAGAATGTTGATTGGAAATCAGTCTTAATACTAATTGTCATTAACTTAGTATTAGCATGGTTCTTCACACAATTTTCTTTCGGGGCGAGATTCGTTAAAGGTGCGGCTGACGGCGTATCATGGCTTTTAGAATCTGCTTTTTCGGGAATTGGATTTGCATTTGGTAGCTTTACAGCACCAGGACCAGGGAAAATGGATATGGCAGTTTCAGCGTTACTACCAATTTTACTAGTTGTACCAGTATTCGATATTTTAATGTATTTAGGTATTTTACCGAAATTTATTTCAATGTTAGGTTGGGTTATTTCAAAAGTAACAAGACAACCTAAATTTGAGTCATTCTTCTCAATTGAAATGATGTTCTTAGGAAATACGGAAGCATTAGCAGTTTCATCTAAACAATTAACATCTATGAATAAAGTCAGAGTACTTACGCTTGCAATGATGTCTATGAGTTCTGTATCAGGGGCAATTGTTGGTGCGTATGTCACAATGATACCAGGAGAATATGTATTAACGGCAATACCATTAAACATCATTAATGCGATTATTGTAACAACAATTTTAAATCCATTTGATATAGACCCAGAAGATGATGTCGTGGCTGAGATAGACGAAGGGGAAAAACAGCCATTCTTCTCATTCTTAGGGGATTCAGTTATCAATGCAGGTAAACTTGTATTAATCATTATCGCATTTGTTATCGCATTTGTTGCGATTGCAGACTTGATCAATAAATTACTAGGTATTATGGATCCAATTCCATATTTACCAAACATAAGATTAGAGTATATCCTCGGAATCTTTATGTTCCCATTTGCAATTTTACTTGGTATGCCAGTTGGAGAAGCGTGGGTAGTTGCTCAACAAATGGCTCTTAAGATTGTAACAAATGAATTTGTTGTCATGAGCACGATCAGTAAAGAAATAAGTGAGTATTCAACACATAGAGCAGCAGTAATTAGTACATTCTTAGTATCATTTGCTAATTTCTCTACTATTGGTATGATAATAGGTACTTTGAAAGGTATCGTCAAAGAAGATGTATCTAATTTCGTATCTAAATACGTACCAATGATGTTGTTATCAGGTATATTAGTATCACTATTAACAGCAGCATTCGTTGGATTATTTGCTTGGTAAGTTCAATAAACACTTTTAAAGTTTAAATTTAAAAGCAACAAGCACATTTAATGTACTTGTTGCTTTTTTTATAAAGGGGGATATATCATGCTCAAAAAAGTATTAGATATATCGAGTATTGTTTTGTGGTTAATTTCTGTCATATTAATAATGATTAACTTTGCTGATTTACCTGACAAAATTCCGAGTCATTATAATTTTGCAGGAGATGCAGATGCATGGTCGACTAAGACTTTTATATTCTTTATGCCTGTATTAGGATTATTGATATGGCTTATGCTTCATTATTTAGCCAGCAATCCAAAGTTAGATAAATACATACATGTTCCATCACTTTATGGTCAACCAAATAAAGCCCAAATTGAAAATGCTAAATTATTAATTTACTTTATTAAATTTGAAATGATGGCATTATTTACATTTCTCGTCATTAAAGACTTGTATACGGCGCTTGGTATGCCTTTTAAATTGGGTGTTTGGGAATCGATAATTATTTTAAGTGTGTTAGGCGTGACGATTATCATATTTATGGCTCGAAATCATATGTTAGATAAAAATGAAAATACGAAATGAGTGAAGATAAATGTCTGAATGTACTTGGCCAAGTAGTGATTTAATGAAAAAATATCACGAAGATGAATGGTGTAGAATTAATAAAAATGATGATTACATCTTTGAGATGCTATCATTAGAAGGTGCGCAAGCTGGCCTGTCTTGGGAAACGGTCATTCAAAAGCGTGAAGCCTATCAAGCAGCTTTTAAACAATTTAAAATTGATCAATGTGCAGCGTTAACAGATGAAGAATTAGAAAACATTAAAACTGAATATAATGTCATTAAACATATAGGTAAGATAAAGTCCGTAAAAAGTAATGCATTATTAGTTCAAGAAATACAACAAACATATGGTAGCTTTGCAGATTTTCTTTGGTCATATGTAGATGGCAAGCCGATTATAAATGAATGGCAGGACATGTCAGAAGTTCCGGCAGAAACAGAGCTTTCTATTAAATTAAGTAAAGACTTAAAGAAATTAGGCTTCAAATTTGTTGGACCTAAAATTATGTATTCTTTCTTGCAGAGCATCGGTATTATCGATGATCATCTCATTACCTGTCCATATCACAGTTATAATAGAAATAAAAAGGGTTAGGACAATCGTTAAAGCTTGTCCTAACCCTTTGTGTTATTTCAAAATTATGCATCTTTGTCATTATTAAGATTTGTTTGAATAAATGATTCTACTGAATCTCTTAATTCGTTAAATTTCTCGGTATCCATGTTCAAATCTTTGAATGTTTTGTAAATTTCTTCTAAGATTTGACCTTGTGTTTCGACACCTGATTCAGTAAGAGAAACACGTAAGTTTCTTTCATCATTAATCGCTCTTTCACGATTAACGAATCCTTTTTCTTCAAGTTTCTTTAATAACGGTGTTAAAGTCCCAGAATCTAAGTATAGTCTGTCGCCTAAAGTTTTAATATTGATTACTTCGTTTTTATCTATAGCTACAAGAACGATATAACCTGTATATGTTAGGTTATATTTCTTCAATATCGGTGTATATTTTTTTATAAGCTCTTTTGACGCAACATATAACATGAATCCAAGTTGTTTGTTGATTGGTGGTATATCCATTTCATTATCCTCCTTACGTCAAAATTAAGCCTATTATGAAATGAAAACAAAGTCAAGCTATTTACGAAATGTTCATAAAATAGAAAAAATATCGCACTCAATTCAGTTTTGGAAAATCTCAGTTATAATATAAATTAGAATTTTTTTGAAAGAAAAGTTAAATTGTAATGTTATTTTTGATATTCTATTATAGATATAAAGATAAAGTGAGGTGTATAGTATATGAATCAACAACGTTATCCTAAATCTTTAGTTCAAGAGATTGTGATGAATGCTGGTTTAGTCTTGTTAGAAGCGGGATCGGAGGCTTTTAGAGTTGAAGATACGATGTATAGAATGGCTAAACGATTAGGGTATCCGAATAATCAATGTTATGTCAGTTCAACGATTATAAATTTCGCTTTAGATATTGATGATAATATTAGAGTTTATAGAGTTAGTAAACGAGATACTAATTTAGGCAATATCCACCGAGTAAATAATATTTCTAGAATGTTAGATAAAGGGCAAATATCTGCTGAAGAAGCATTGAAGCGTATTCGTACTATACATAAATCTCCATTACCATACTCATTACCGTTTAAAATGATTGCTGCAGGTTTCATTTCGATTTTCTTCCTATATTTATTTAGTGGACATAAAGAAGATATCATCGCTACATTTATTGGTGGTGCAATAGGTTATTCTATAGTAGAAATCCTACATTCATGGACACGTGTTAAATTTATAGCAGAAATTATAGCGGCAAGTGTCATCGCATTAATCGCCATTTATAATCAAATGTTATTTGGAGGAGAAGCGTTAAATATTGCGATTATATCTGCAGTTATGCCGATTGTGCCAGGTGTACTTATAACGAATGCGATTCAAGATTTATTTTTAGGACAATTATTAGTTGGTATATCTAAAGGATTAGAAGCAACTTTTACTTCTATTGCCATTGGTGTAGGTGTAGGTATCGTGTTGTTAATATTCTCATAAGAGGTGAATTATGGTTATAACGATAATATTAAACATTGTATTTAGTTTTGGTACGTCATTCTTATTTGCTTTATTATTTAATTCACCTAAATATTTATTAACCCCGGCTGGTATCGTTGGTGCCATCGGGTGGGTTGCTTTTCAAACGGGTATGATAGTAAATGGATCTGATGTACAATCTTCATTTATTGGCGGTTTATTTATAGGTGTGGCAGGACATATCATGAGTAGAAAATTCTTCTCACCAGTTATTCTCTTTATTATTCCTGGTATCATACCACTTGTACCTGGGGGCACAGCCTATGAAGCAATTAAAAATTTAATATTAAATGATTATCATGAAGCATTAATTACGATGATAAAAGTTGCACTTATCTCAAGTTCAATAGCACTTGGGTTACTCATAGCAGATTTATTATCGAAAGTTTACTATAAATTTAAGAAACATCGACAATTAAATAAAGTTAAATAAAAAGGTTATCACGCATGTATTGTCATTAATAAGCGTCATAACCTTTTATTTTTATTCGTAAATATATTTAAGGACTTCTAATGCTTGGTCTACTGTCTCAACGGTGACATTCGCTTTGTTAGATAACTCTTTAAGTGGGTGAATTAAGTCAGTTGGTCGTATAAGTATTAACGGCTTGTTTAAAGCAATCGCCGTAGAAGCATCCATTGCCGTATTCCATTGTTTATATTTTTCACCAAATAATGCAATAACAACATCTGCTTTATTCATTAACACTTGTGTACGAAAATTATTAATATCAGAAGCGGCATGATCTTTATAATAATTATTAGGTTGCTCACCTAAAATAGATTCGCCAATATTATCAGAACAATCATGGTTAGTTTGTGGACCAACAAACGTTAGTGGTAAATTGTGCTGTTCCGCTTTCTGAGTGATTTCTTCTCTCCAATTATCATGAATTTGTCCTGCTAAATAAATCGTTAAATTTGTCATACGAATATTCACTCCTTTTTTATTAGTTTAACATATTTAAAACAATCGCTTTCTTTGATATGATTAGAAAAATATAAATAAAAAAGTATGGAAGAAGGCTCTCAATATGCATACAATCGAAATAACAGCTATTCAAGAAAATGAAATAGAAGCTTTATCAACAATATGTAGAACGACTTTTAAAGATACATTTATAGACGACATGCCACAAGAAGATATGAATCAATATTTTGAAGAAGCATATAATCATGAAATACTTTTAAGCGAACTGCAAAACAAAGAATCATGGTACTTCTTTGCCAAAATCAATCAAGAAATAGCAGGGTATATGAAACTTAACATTGGATCAGCACAAACAGAACCAATGGGAGATGACTATCTAGAAGTACAACGTTTATACATGTATAAACAATTTCAGTCAAAAGGAATTGGCAGTCAACTCATGAAAAAAGCCTTTGAAATTGCTAAAGAACAACAAAAATCAAAACTGTGGCTAGGTGTATGGGAACATAATCACCAAGCACTGAACTTCTATACTAAACATGGCTATAAAATAGTAGGATCTCATCAATTCGTAGCCGGTAATGACATATCAACCGACTATATCGTTGAGACAGAAATATAGTGATGAATATAATACATAAAAAAGAGACCTAATTCCAGGTCTCTTTTTTTAAGGTAAATATGAATCATTTTATAAATTCTACATAAAATCTGAAAAGTAATCTCTATATTTAAAGTTAACATATGATCCGATTATAAAAGTGATTAGGAGAAAAACAAAGTTATATATCACTAAATCCCAATTATTAATAAAGAACCATTCTTTATATAGAATCGCTGATCGGTATCCCTCAGCTAGAAAATAAATGGGGTTATATTTGATGATATTTATGACAATTTTATTATCTGGTAGATAAAGAATAGATGATACAAAAAATAACATTCTCATTAAAGCTTGTATAATCATTTGAGTGTCTCTGATTATTACATTTAAAGTCGATGTAAATATAGCTATAGATATCGAAAGTAAAAGTGCATATGGAATAAATATTAATAATTGTATTAAATATATAGATGGTGTAAATCCAGCAATAAAGCATATTAAAGTTATAATACCCAATATCACTAAATGACTATAAAATTTACTCACTACGATATAACTAGGTAATATTGAAATTGGAAAGTTCATTTTTGCTACTTGATAATATTTCATAGTAATAGACCTAGTTCCATCTAGAATCCCCTGATTAATAAAAACCACATACTTATTCCAACTATTAACCAATAAATAAAGGGAATATCTTCTATTTGCTGATTGTTTTTAAATCCAAGGCCAAAAATAAACCAGTATATTGCAATTTGGATCATAGGGTTTATTAACTCCCATGCCGTACCTAAATAGTTATTCGTATTTGCAATTCTAATTTCAAAATTAGCTAACCTTTTAATTAAATAAATATTTTTAACCTGTTCTTTTAAAATGAATACAAAAGATGACATACACGTGCGCCTACTTTATTTAATAATTATTGTTTTTACATAATTTAACCATAATTCCATTTATTTGTAAATATTGTTTTGAAGTAGGCGATCTTTGTTGTAAAATTAACTTAAACGTAGTGAATCATAGGCAGAAAAATATATTATGTAAATCACTGCACCTTAGACAAAGGATCTTAATAATGGTGTATTTAGGAGTGATTGCATTGCTATTCTTAATAATTATTTTATTCATTGTAGGCTATACTGCTTTTGAAACATGGGGACAGGTTTATGGAATAAAGAGATATAATAAAAAAGTTTCCAAAAAGCTATTTAGAAGTATATTAGTAACAAATATAGTATTGTCTATATTATTTATCATTATCTTTGGTTTTGCTTATTAATCGAAGATATTAGAAATCATGTGTATTGAATTGGAAAAATTATGTTAATTTTACACATGACATGAAATGCAATAGGTGGTATAATGTTACTAACAAAAGCAATTGTTGTGACTCAACACCAAACCCCCTCACTACTGCCATAGTGAGGGGGTTTTTGATT